>Ga0136655_1000044_pt1 | contig 46417 bp, 86 predicted proteins | sample CPBDNA_2_FD_94863 | JGI IMG/M metagenome (GOLD analysis project Ga0136655, IMG submission 94863) | Freshwater to marine salinity gradient microbial communities from Chesapeake Bay, USA - CPBay_Spr_15_0.8_DNA (version 2) | ecosystem: Environmental > Aquatic > Marine > Coastal | place: USA... | reverse complement strand
TTACAAGTGAAGCGCTCTACCAACTGAGCTAAACCAGCGTTATTTCTATGGCGACCCTACAGGGACTCGAACCCTGTTTTCCAGATAGACAGTCTAGTGTAATACCTATATACCATAGGGCCAATTTTGGAGCGGGTAAGGAGAATCGAACTCCTCTCTTCAGCTTGGAAGGCTGTAACATTACCACTATGCTATACCCGCAGTGTTTATGGCGGAAGCGCAGGGATTATGAAATCAGTTCTAGTACAATATCAACATACTTCTTAGAAGATTCTATGCTAAACTGTTGTTGTTCTCGAGTATCAATCTCAACTAACCTGATCCCTAACTCTTCGCACTTTTTTCTTTTTTCAGCATCATTTTTTTGAATACTGTTAAACTTCTCTTCTCCAAACACTGGTTGATAATGAAATATACCTTGTATTTCAATAGCTAACTTTAAGTCTGGAACATATATATCTAATTCTGATCCTATAACTGTTTTATCGTTAAACAAAATAGTTTTATCAGTTTTTTCTTTAACTACTTCTTCGATGTGTTCTTCTAACTTTGAACGACGATATCCATAGTCTCTTTTTTTGTTATTAAACGAAGCACTACACGAACGGCAACAAAACTCTTTTGCCCATTTCTTAGTTATTTCACTATTACAGTTTTTACAAAACTTTTTAGGTTTCTCTAAAGATGCTTTATAACACTCATAAGTACAAAAACTTTGTGCTTTCATTTTATTCGGCTTAAATTCGGTATTACATTGTTTACATATTAACATAAAGTTATTTATCCAAACTTCTACCTTCCGCCGTTTTATACTGGCAGAGAGACAGGGATTCGAACCCTGGGAACCCGTAAAGGTTCTTCAGTTTTCAAGACTGACGCCTTCGACCGCTCGGCCACCTCTCCGTATTCTATTTGGCATCGGTGGAAGGAGTTGAACCCTCGCCCTCAGTTTTGGAGACTGATGTGCTACCATAACACTTCACCGACATAAAAAGTTAACCTGGGCTCTCTACCACAACATCAGAGACATTATCCACAAATTTTGGCGCCTGTGGTAATGGACTTACGTCCTTGGGGTACGTTACTGGAGTTACTAAGCCGAAGGTTGCCATGTTACGTACTTGAACCGTCTTCGTTTTAACACCAACCGCTAAGTCAATGTTCTGTTCACCTGCTAACACCCAGGTTATTCTAATTGCAAGTTGAGCATAAAGTGGTATCTGCTAGAGCAACCATTCCACTTACGTGCTAGGTAATCTTTCGGGCAGTCCAGTGCAGTATCTTAAGATGTTGCAGCACGGCTATGCTTGTGGTGCAAACTCAACTTACAATGTTGTTTTGGTGCGGGATGACGGATTCGAACCGCCGACATTCTGCGTGTAAAGCAGCTACTCTACCACTGAGTTAATCCCGCATTATTCTATTATGGCAGAGAGGATGGGATTCGAACCCACGGAACGCTATTAACGTTCGCTCCCTTAGCAGGGGAGTACTTTCGACCACTCAGTCACCTCTCTATATTCTACAGCAAGAAGCACCGTTACTACGCAATGAGGCTGCCGTGTTTATCTTCTTGCTAATGGCACTGCCCACTTTTTAGGGTGTCTTAGTCGCGCTTGCGATACCTATGTGTTTGGCTCTACCCTAGTGGCCATTTAGGGCGATTTAACTTAACTCCCACCTAGTCAAGTACCGTTATTTTGGCTCCTACGCCTGTCTCTGTTCCCAGTGTACAATACTGTGACAGTTATGGCATAGGACATCACACTTGTTAAGTTCTTCTTTCATCTTTTCCAAACTCCAGTTATTTGTTTTCATCTTGCCCCAGCTTGGATCTTTACTTGCTGGATCTCTATGATGAAACGCATAACAGTCTGGAACAGGTTCATCAAACCCACATCGTGTACACTTCATTCCGCCTCTGTATTCTAGTGCTTCTAGCTTTTTCTTTTGCCTTGCTCTAGTTACAGCCTTTGCGGCATAAGCGTTCTTGTCAAACTTTGGACCGTCTTTACTTTTGCGGCTATCGTGTTCAATACCGTATTGTGCAATATACTTGCGTAGTGTACTGTATCCAACACCTAACTCTTTTGCCGCAGGACCTATATTCCAATGCTTGTCAAGAGCGTGTCGTATTTCTTTTTCACTTAACATAGCTCACTCCTAATAACATAGTTATTTATCAAAGTGAGCTATAAAATGGCTCCGGCACCTGGGCTCGAACCAGGGACATACGGATTAACAGTCCGCTATTCTACCAACTGAATTATGCCGGAATAATTCCCTTAGCCAACTGAGCTACTGGGGAATAAACTCTACTTACAACTATACTGTGGAAGGATTCGAACCTTCGGTCGACCGTCGTCTGTTTATGGGAAGCCACCCAACATATGGATTTGAACCATACTTACCACCTGTCACAGTATATGTGTAAGTAGAGTTAATAAACTGGCTTTGGTATTACCAGTTTCTCTACTTACCCTTACTATTATCGACTTTCGTCTAAGCAAGTGTTGTTTATAAGTTACTGTTAAGTAACAAAACAACCGTGTCTAAATTATCAAAGAGCGTGTAAACATTGCTGCCTACTTATTAGTTATAACACTGTTTTAAGTGTGTGTCAACCACTTAGTTTTAGTTTTTTTGTAAGTGCGTCTAAACTGTTGCACCTCTTAGTGCCGTTGTTCTTTGCTTCCTACTTAGTTAATGTAGCACCGGGTAAGGTGGTTGTCAATGCCTATTTTGCCTGTTCATAAAAAAATCCTCCTAAGCTGTGTGCTTGGAGGACTTATAGTGTGTAAGTTGTTGAAAACTAGTTAACCACCATATCCCTCCATAGACGTACTCGCGCCAGGATTATTTTGTCCCGGTGTCCATGACGATGCTAGTTGTACGACTGTAAGTTTCATTGAAGTTAGTTTCCTTTGTTGTATTTATTTATCATCTTGACAGAAAAACTGCTTATAAAGTGGTTCTATCCTGTCAAGAAAAGTTCATGTGCAGTGAGCTTTTCCAGTTAAATCCCGGAGGCTGGCCGTGTTTGCTGTCCGGGTCTGTTGCCTTATATACCATTGCCGGAACGTATCGTTCATAACGGTGAAAGAACTCTTCACGCGATAATACTTCAGCACCTTGAGCAAAATAACTACCGAACTCATTAGCAAATTCTCTAAGAGCACGTTCATCTGGTGTGTTTTTAGTTTCACTGTTATACTGCCATTCGCCATCTTCGCTAAATCCGCTTGGTTTTACATAGTCGTCTGTGATAGGATATGCGCGAGTGATGAGAGTCATCATCGAATGTCCTTCGCCTGTTGCGCTATAATCACATGCTACGTATACTAGTTTGTCTTCACTCATATCTGCCTCCTTTAGGGCCACATTCAGGCGGAAGTGGTGCTAGAGTTACTGCCTTGATGCGATCATATCTGAAACTGCGCCACCCGCCTACTTCAAGACTCCAAACTACAAATACCTTGTCTTCAAGGTTTCGCACTTTAGTTTCACTAAGTGTATCTTTCTTAGTTGCTTCTGGCAGGAAGGTTGGCATGAGCGTACACGTCATTGTACGCTCGTCGCCATTCATCTTGTCAAAGGTAATTGCATAGGTATCTTTAGATAGCATTTCGTGAAGTGCTTCTCTAGTAGGAACACCCTTGAGTGCTGCTACTGTTTCATCAACGGCTAGTGACGACTTTGTCTGCGAGTCCATACTCAACTGCCTCCTCTGCTGTTAGGAACGTATCAAACTTCATAGTTTCATACAGTTCGTCGTATTTCTTGCCTGCGGTGTTATGGCGCTCGTACAGTTCGGTCAGCCGCTTGTTGACCTTCTTTGACTCCTCAAACGCACGACGAGCGTCTTCAAACTCAAGTTCTTGTACGTGTACACTACCGCTTGTACCTCGTGTACCGCTGCTAACTCTGTGAATCATTGTACGTGACTCAGGCAGTACAAAGCGTTTTCCTGCTGCACCTGCTTGAGCAAGGAAGCTGCCCATTGAACAAGCTTGACCCATTACAATTGTTTTAACGTCAGGCTTGATGAACTGCATAGTGTCGTAGATCGCAACTCCGGCTGTTACTTCGCCGCCGCCGGAGTTAATATAAAGATTAATTTCTTTGTTAGGATCTTCTGACTCAAGGAACAACATTTGTGCTACAATTGAATGCGACATGCCAGTATGTATTGATCCGTTTAACATTATAATTCTATCTCGAAGTAATCTTGAAAATATATCATACGAGCGTTCCCCAGATGAGGTCTGTTCTACTACAAAAGGTATTAGTGCCATATTAAATCATCTCCAGTGAAATTGTTGTTTCTGAGTCTACATAGTCATCTTTGTAGAATCTGCGAGTAGTAACTGTTTTTCTCATCTTGCCATCAACCAATCGGTAAGTAACAAGTTCCTGCATAACCATTCCAGGTTCCGGATCACTCATCATTGTTTTATAAGGTGAGTCGCTCATATTAATTTCCTTTCGGACCGGTTGATTCAAATTCTAGTGCTCCGACTCTGCCAAGATAAGTTTTCGAAGCAGTGTTGTAGCGCATTGACACTTTAACTGATCTGTCTATGCTAACTATTAGTGAGTACGCAGGGCGATAGTCCATTACTTCGCCCACTAGTGTTTTACCGTTCTCGGTACACACTAGGTTAGCAGTTTCACTATACATTGTTCTTGACATTTTCTGCACCTTTAAGCCGGAGATTTAACACAAAGTTTTCAACTAGCAGCTTTGTAACTGTAGCAAGGGCAACCATATGCTGTTGTTCAGCTGGGACTGCGTTCATCTGTTCTACTACGTTACTTGCCATCATTGTGAAGGCTTGGTCTTCTGTGATGTTCAGCATACCCCAATCAATTGGGTCTTGTACGTCTGCTTCACGTGCTAGTACTGCTAGCTGTTTGATTAGTTCTTGTTGTTCTTCTTCTGTCATGTTTGTTCCTTAATGAATTGTTGGGCCGTTCTTAGACATGCTAATTTTAAAATTATCTTCTATAATTTCACAAACTATCTTCGGAACAGCAACGTCGTCACCTAGGGGCATCCAAAGTGCTTTTAAATTACCGGCTTGATCGATAATAATCGCGAAGTCGTCGTCTGCTATAGCATCTCTAATGTCGGTAAATTTTCTATTTGTCATTACTATCCTTTGTGGTCAATAAACCTTAGTTCGTAAAGCTTGTCTCTTATGTTACGAGTATACATGCTTTCTGGTCTTTTGTCAATCATTTCAATGAGATAATCTAGTTCGTCATCAAGAAAATTGCCGCAGCGAGTAATGATGTAGCCTTCGTCTGCCATCATATGTTTAATGTCGCTGAGACCCAAATCATGGAAATCAATGTCGACGTCAACATTAATTGTTTTAGTGATATACATTTGTCTTCCTTATCTTAGTTGTTTGTTCCAATTGTTCAGTTATACCACACTGCCCACAAAGGGTTCCGAATATCGTCCATGTGTGCTGGCAGTCACAGCTCGGGCAGGTCTTGTAGCCAAAAAGTTGCTTTATAAATCTAAGCATCTTGGTCTCCTTTTGGGGGTGTTGGGAGTGGCATCCAGTGCGTAGGTAGTCCTACATTACACGGCTCACCTTCTTCTGAAAATGCCTCATCGTGTGGCCATAGTCCTGTATCTTTACAGAACCAGCCGGTAGTAACGGTGTTATGGTCTGGTACCCACAGTTGAACGATAGTTCCGTCAACAGGCGCTGTTTCAATTGGCTGCCAGTCAGTCATAGCTGCTAGCACATACTCGACGTACTCATCTCCTACATACACTTGCTTAACAGTTGGGTGGCCATACTTTTGTCCGAACAATTCGGCATCTTTTGGAAGTAAGAATATATTTTCAGGGATGCCTCTCATTGTGTGCCTTCTGACGGGTGGCGTATTCTGCCATCGGTGGGGGTTACGCTTATCTTGTTAGTCATATGCTGTTCCTTTCTCTGCTCTTAGACGATGGAACTCATCTGCGTCCATCTCTTGAAATCTGCTTTCGTGCAGTTCATGTTCTGAGATCGTACCGTTCCAGAACAGTTCAATCTGTCGTCGCAAGCGTTTGATCTCTTGCGCTGCTTCATGCTGAATTGGAGGAGACTCAAACTGCCTCCAGCCAAACTCTGGATCGCCGTTGGGCATATGTGGGCCCATAGCGTAGCGCCCTTGTAGTCTATCAGTTAGTCGATCACTCATTTACTGTCCTTTAGTGTGTCAAAATTTCGATATTTGTCTAGTCTGCGATGATACTCGTCTGCTGCTTCTTTAAGCTTTGGATGTCGTGCCTCTAAATCAAAGTCGCGATTTAAAACGACACCTAAAGCTGTTTTCATCTCAGCAAGTGTCTTTAGATATTCCAAAACAGAGTCAAGTTTCTGTCGGTGGATATCGTTGACTGTAAGAGTTCCGATCTTATTACTAGGATGATATGACCCTTTGGGAAGAACCCCAGCTTCTGTCCAGTCTAGTATAGCTAGTTTAATTCCCCGGTGTCCCATAGAACAATTAGATTCAGCTTTTCGAACGTCGCAATGGCATTTGTAGAATCGTATCTCGTGATATACTGGTTTGTTGCTTTGATCAGTAAAAGTTGTGCTATTCTCATCGTTAACTGATATCAACTCCCACTCGTGTTTGTGTCGTTTTTTAAACCATCCCATCGTCTCTTACCTTTCTTGCTACAACCTTGTGGATGCCAGGATTCACTGTTAGTACATGTGGCATCATTTCGTGTCTGATATAGTTTCTAGTATAACTGGTATCTGCGTTGCTGTCATCCTCTTTCCACTCAACGTTGCGCATTGCGTTCCACATAGCAAAATCTCTCTTGCGTGTGAGACGAAACGGACGAATTACATTTCCGCGTGTACGTGGAATAATCTTTCCAGTACCGTTAAGACTGCTCCAAATCCACGTTTCAACACAGTCGTCCAAGTGATGGCAGGTTACTACAGGAGCATCAATAAAGTTATCAAAAAACCGGTAGCGTTCGTTTCTCCACCATTCTTCTTGACTTTCCCTATCAGGCCTGGCTGGGTCAATAGCGCACCAAGTAATCTTTAGATTGTGAGTTGTACAATAATTACCTAAAAAATGTAATGCTGATTCACCGTGGCTGGTTCTGTGATGAACATACAACACTTCTACTTCATGATTTCTACGTAGGAAGTCAAGCGCAGCCATACTATCGCTGCCGCCTGAACACGCTAAGTAGATCTTTCTAGGAAGTTTTCCTTGTAGTTTAATCATAATTTTTCAGCCTTGGGTTGAATTAGTAAAAATTCTTTGTAATCTATAGGTGACATTGTCCCATTGGGAATATTCTTAATCCATTGTATGCACCCAGAATTGTATACTTTCCATATTCGATTTGAATGGTACTTGTATATTTCCGGAATGTTGATATAAGATGTCGTCTTGAAATAATAGTTACAAGTATTCTTACCAGTAGTTTTTATTTCTAGATAGTAAGTAGTCACTTGATAACCTCTGCGTTCAGCATCATCAGCAGTAGCTTGTTTCTTGACATCGGAGGTAACTTTAGTTTGTCATAGTGTAAGACAAGTTCTTCGCCATCCTTTATCTTCCATGTCCTCGAAAAGCTATACCCTTGCGGAAGAGCTAGAGCTTTTCGATTGCGTTTAGGACGACAGTAATAAAGAGCATCACCTTCATCAGAAACTAGTTCAATATATAGATCATATTCGGTGTTGGTTGTCATAGTCTCACTCGTTCGTGGATGTCCTTAAATACAGTATATGTTCTAATTATTGCATTGTCAAGAGTTGCTTTACAAGCAACAGCTCAGTCGCTTGTTCGCTCTATCGCAGTATTATAATTAGAAAAGAGATATATTCATGTAGATTGTAGAACCATGAGTCACCCTACGTATAGGTAGGATGACAAATTTTCATGTGAGTTGGCTTCACGCACGATATCAGCGGGCTTAAATTTTAGCTAGTCCTTGGGCTCTGTACCTAACCCTGCCGCTACGATTTTTAAGAAATACTCTCAGGTGACTGTGTATTTTCATAGGACTTTAACACTAAAGGCTCTTTATGCTAGAGAGAAACCAGACATTACTCTGATCAACGTCCTGTTAAGGATAGTCTCTGTAGCCTGACAATAGACAGTCAGATATCGTCCAGGGGCTGCCATTCCGCAGTCTATGACGGTGCGATTATAATCGGCGCACCAACCTTAATTCTATTTGTAGAGCCTATAGTTGCCTATGAGTGTTTATTAATTTGCCTGAGTTTCTAGTGGCATTGCTGCCATTCGAATGAATAGAAATTCTTTTTCGTCTACTGCTGCTAAATATCTGTTCTTAATATATTTGACTTTGCCGTCTTTGAGACTCCAAATTCTCGTTGCCCTGTATGCTATTTGCCGTGGATGTGATGTTATTCTCGAGTCGGGAGTCGTCTTTCTAAAAAAGTAACGATTCCGGCCAAGTTCTTCGTTCTTGAACTGAGGTACTTCAAAGTAGAGTAGTTCTTCCATTATTTTTTTGCCTTATCTTCTCGCCGACGCTCGATCCGTTGCATATTTAGATAGTGCTCGTCGTAAGGAACTTCTTTTGCTTGCAGTTGTATCTTTAGAAATTCAGCTGCGGATATGTCATTGGGTCGACGTTCACTAGGGTGTTTATTTCTAATACACTTTAACGTTTTAAGCTTGGTGTCATACCGCCAGATCCGAAGACTGCCAGAGTCCATATTTGTTTTGTGTTCGGCTTCTTTGTCAACTGGCATAAAATAGTAGCTTATCTCAACCGAGTTATTCCAAATGTCACGGTATTCATAATATTCAATAAACCTAGGCTTCATCAATTTCTACCTTATGTCCTTTGAGCCGCAGCATTGTCGCCTGTGACGGTTTTAGCCATTGTGTCTTATATAGGAGATGGGCAACACTATAAATTTCTGGATAGAGAAGAGAATCGTAATAGCAGTATTGCAACATCGCAGATTTGCCTGTACTCCGACCTAAGCCATAATAATTGATCACTCCGGGTTTAACTCCGGCGCCTCGAAGAGCTCTGCCTATGTGCTGTTGTCTGTATGTTCTGTTCTTAAGAGCCTTGAAGGCAGATGCCATGTTAGGTTCTTCTTCCTTAACAAGAATATCATACACGCGATATTTTTTATATCCGCGTACTGCTCGAGTATGCGCCAGGCGTGCCTCTTGGCTTTGGTTGAGTCTGTCTTGAAGACTTACTTCAAAACGGGATGTAGTTTTTGTCATCTTTAACTTTCCCCTTGAGGCTATTAAATGTAAACTGCTTTTCCATATAGCGTGAAAATTCAGTGCGGATGCCGTCTTTGTTTCTCATCCAATTTTCATATTGCTCGTAGCCGCCATAACTTCCGTGTGGAAAATTATGAAAGACGGCTGCTGAAATCTCAGTAAGAATTGGCTTATTTTGATAGTCAGCTGTGGCGCTTGCGCGATACAAGTCATTGCAAATGACAGCCTTTAGAAATCCACCAGGCTCAATCCCCCATATTAAATAGTTCTCGGCACCTAGTGTTGTATATTCTTGTCCGACTGCAAAGTTAATATACTTTGTCATTTGATCCGTGGCTCCTTGCTGCTTGGTCTATCACCATAAATTCTGTTACCGTTTTCTCTTATCAAGTCTACTAGTGACTGAGGATTTTCCTCAGCAACTCCCCAAAGCGTTTCCTCTTCTATGTCCCAGTTAGATGTAAAAGTCCATACTTCAGGATTGCGCTGTGTATTAAAGCGAGCTCGCATCATTAAGTAATAAAGACTAACTGGAGCCTCCTTTAACTTTGATCCAGCAATGCTATCAAGCAAACACTGCTTTTCCCAAGCAGTTACATCTGTAATAGATTCAAACCCATTACAGTCAAAATAGCATATAAACTTGCGTGTTTTTCCTTCGCTCACAACGACCTCTTTGTCTTACTATATGTTTAATATAGCATCATTGCGTAGTCTTGTCAAGAATTTCACTGTACTTCATCAGCATTAATGTACGTTTCTTTTCACTATAGAAATCTAGCATAATACAGTTATCACGCCAGCGATGGTTCTCATTGTCGTAATCTTTGTACTCACGAGGAGTGAAGCCTAGCTTTTCCTTCATTTTTGATTTTATTAGATATTGGCTAGGCTTGTAATCTTTAGCAAGCTCGCCGAGTAACTGTACCCATTTTTTATGAGTTAGTTTTAGAGGCTTTGGCATCTTCCCACTCTTTCCACTTGAGGATTTCCATGTCGGGGCCTGTGCCGGATGTTTTTATGTAGCCGTCGTTGATTAAACTGTCAATAACGTGCTCTACTGATACTTTGATAGCGTTGCGTCCCCAACTGTATCCAAGGAGAGTAAAGAGTACTGCTGTTGCGAAGATGAAGATATATTCGATCATTTTTCTACTTTCTGAGTTTCTCGTTCATGAAGGTCGTGGTTGAGTTTTCTTTCTAATAATTCTCGATCTGATTGTTGTTCTTTAACTCGGGTATCAATTTTATCATTAAGTCGACTGTTTTTGCTATTGTCCAAGCTAAATAAATGATCATACACATCATTATCAAGATAGCTACTATATTTAATGCCAGGGCCGATATTGAGTTTGCTACTAACAATATTATAGCCCCAGTTGATGATACTGCTAAAACCTTTAGCAAGTTTTTAGCAAAGTATTCTCTTAACTTTTTAGACATTTTCAGTAATCCTCTTTTTTATATTTACGTAGTTTAGACGAGTTACTGGTGTTTTGGTTTGCATTTCTTCTTGAAAGCTTTTTACCTTGCCTCGCATTTCGAGAAAGTCGCCTGTCTCGAATTTATTCTTGTTTGCGAATATCAACAAGTTTTTATCAAATCCTACAAAGTACAAATATGTTTCGTACTCTGCCTTGTTGAGATGTATCACTTTTAATACTTCTACCTTGCCTTCGAGTGATTTAAACTCGGTCAAGTGGCGGCTGTCGCTGAATTCTTTTTTAAGTCGCTGTGTGTATGCTAATTCTTTTAGGTCACGCTCAACGAAGAAAGGAAGATAAGCAATAAAGCCAAAGCGGTTAGATGGAATAGTTTCTGAGTTGTAATGAACAAACACGTCTGACTGAAATGCTGACAAATTGCCCAGCGACATTAGCATATAGCGACGCATATGCTTGTTTATCTTTTCTAATTGTACTGCATCTTCATCAGTAAATTCCAAAGGTACAAAGTCATCTGGAACGTAAGATCTCTCCAGCTCGGACGAAAGTGTAAACCGCATAAGATCTTTGTTTGAGTAAACACTGCCAGTTGATGATTTTATGTACCCTTTATTTACGCGGGCAGCTGACACACTAAGTTCGATGATTTTGCTAGTCTGGTACATTCTTTCATCCATATCTGTTGTTTACTACTTTAGTATAGTGTCAAGGTAGATAGATGTCAATCAGATTCTAAAGGTAATTCTTCCTTTGTTAAGATCATAGGGTGTCATTTCAACTCTTACTTTGTCGCCCATAACAAGCCTGATTCTATTCTGTCTCATCTTGCCGCCGGTGTAACAAACTATTTCGTGATCATTAGCCAGCTTAACCTTAAACATCTGATTCGGTAACACTTCGATTATGTTACCTTCTAACTCTATAATGTCTTCCTTACCCATTCTTTACCTTTGTAATTTTGATAACTCCATCTGTTGACTGCTTGATTCTTAGTGTATCGCCGGGTTTCCATCCGACTTGTTCAGCAACTTCAGGAGGAATGTTCATTAGTACATTCTCGTCATCGCCGGGTATATCTTGAAATACCTCTTCATATTTGTATGTCTTCATAACATTATTTAGTCAATAAGTCGACTTCAATGAAGGGGAGCGTCTCGTATAATACAAAATCAGTGCCTTCGATGTTTTTCATTCGAGACGAGCCGCTTAACTTAATTTTGCCAAGCTTGGTAATTAATTTCCAAGCACTGATTCCTTGGTCTTGTCTGCGTAGACAAAGTCTCACAAGATGAGAATCTGGAGTCTTCCAAAAATGATTGACTATCTTAGCGTTCTTTTTGTACTGAACTACTTCGCCTACGTATTCAGCCTCAACGTCTAGCATATAGTTAGGATTGTCATACTTAGTGAGAGCTGGTAGACTTTTTGCATTAGCAGTCATTGATTTTAGCTGCTGGTCTTCATCGTAAAATTTCACAAGTGACACAAGTGGCGGAAACTCGCCAACTGTCATCTTGCGTTTGTATTGCCCTAGTCGTTCGACTAACATTTGAAATTCACTAGCAAACTGGCCGCGCAGTTGCATCATTGTGAATTTGTTGCCAAAGTGACGATAGATCTTATCTGCTTCTTGTCGATCACAGTCAAGGATTTCGATTTCATTGATGGTCAAATTGTTTTTTTCGTTTGTTAAGTATGACAACATGTCAACAATCTCAGCACCGGAACGTTTGAGTCTTTTTAACGCACAAACAATAACAAGTGCGTCCTCAGTAAAGGCGACTTCCTTCCTTACATCAGTGATATTAAATTCATCGCAGGCCAAAGATGTTTGAATTGATGCCGTGGCCGTCGACCACGGTAGTGAAGTTGCAATAGTTACATTAGGCATATGTTTTCCTTTAATCCCACAAATTTTCAAAATATTTCCCAAACAGTCTGAAGCCATTTGAAATACGCTTTTGATAAGTTCTATGGCCTTCTTTATCGTAGTGACTAGTGTCATTTGGTCCTTTGACCATTTTACTGTTGCCATTGTCGAGTTTCTTCCATCCGATGTCTCGGGTACCGGTATGAAACTGCTCTTCCCAGCTATCGTCAAGCTTGCTTTCAAAAGCAAAGATCATCTCGCCTAATACATAGTCCCAACGCTTGAAATGATTGTCGTCTGTGTCCCAGTCATTTTCCTTAGGCGGAGCAGATGTGCTGCGCAGATGTTCAGGGACGTCATCATCCTCTACATGCGGTGCACCGTGCTGCGTTTCTTTAAGCTGCTTGAGCATAGGAAGTACAATGTAAGCAAGTGTATGATCCATACTCCAGGTGTCCCAAGGATCAATTTGTACTTTGATTGTGCGAGATTTTTTACTGTTAAACCACGACAGGAATTTGTAAAGTAACGTTACATGACGTTCTCTGCCCCAGCTTAGTACCTCACCTACTTCCTGATCAGGTTCGATGCTGCCGTGAGCAAGCCATTCGCCAAATTTGTGAACATAGTCAGGTTTGTCGGGCAGGCCGTGTTCGTCTTTTTTATCTCGTGCCCAGAAGCAAATCACCTCAGCAAGCTGATATGGTCCCCACCAGGTGGTGTATTTTCCAATTTTTACACGCATATTAAAACTCCTTCTTTTTACAATTATCAAAGTGCCACCGTCTCATTTGAGGGGCTCCACCTTCTTTGCCGCAATGCGGGCATTTAACTTTAGGTTTAGCAATTCCTGACATAGTTTTGCTTCGTTTTACATTAGATTCCTTACTTTGAGTAGTTCCAGTCATTGCTTCGCTTTTTGCTTTGCGACTTTCTTCACTCCAAGTCTATCCACTGCTGTTTTGTTTTTTTCTTGATTCTCTTAACTTTTCTTTTGACTTTTCTGTCCAAACTTTATTCTTGTTAGCTAAACTTGCTACAACCCTACGAATATCATCACTTTCAATCTGTCCACTTAACGCTTTCCGGGCAACGTGATCTTGCCAGTGCCCGTGTTCTTCGTATAACTTACGATGTGCGTCAGCATGTTCTTCGACAGTTAATTCTATTAGATTTTCTGGATCGTTAGTTCCGCCCATATGCCTTGGTATAATGTGATGTATATGTGTTCCCATAAATATTCTTGTAAGGAGAATATTTATCAACTTTCATACCAATTTTCACTTTCATTCGTCGTACTCCTCTGAATTTGCGCATCGAGTTAATCCTCGGCAAGTATAAGACTTCCTGCCATTATTGCAGTAGCACTTGCCGCCTGCTAACCATTTTAAATACCAAATCATTCTTCGTCTCTTTCCCAATAGCGACTATGCTTCATTGCTAGGTCAATGTCCTCATTGGGATACCCTTGTCCCGAAAGCCAAATCCGTAGTAATGCGTCACTCTTCATTACACCGTCAGGAACTGGCTTAGGAAATCCATACTTCCATCCGCTAGGTGGATCAATTATCAGAGGCATTTTTCAACTTCTTAAGATCTGTCATTGCTTTTGTTAGCGCTGTAGTGTAGTTGAGAGCAACTTGCTCTGTTAGTATAATGGACGCATTGGTTTTGATGTAGCCTCGAATAAGTGCTTCCCACATTAAGCTGAACCGATTTTGTCTATGGTCATTGCTTGTGTCAGTGTAGATAGTCACTACAACGAAACCGTCGTCATCGGCTTCGATGTCAATCACTTGTGCGTGATCAGGTTCTGAGCAGTCACACGCAACCTGATACGCTATTGAATTGCCATACTCGCTTACCTTTAATAGGCCTTCTGCTGGTTCTTGTGCCTTCATTAACTTAATCCTGCTATTAGTTTATAATTTTCCCAAGCCTTAACGGCCGCCGGGTTACTTGCAATTTCTTCCATTGGAGCAAACGTATCAAGCCAGTAATAAGGAAGTCTTGTAGGATATGCTCCGAACTGCCGAGGCTGATGAAGTTTGCCGTCCTCTTTTAGACGTTTGCAAATTGCCCGAAACTCGTCTTCTTTGTCACTGTATATAGCCCATTCTGGCGCAGAAGTATAGCTACTGCCGGTGTACCCTGCCCAGATGTTGTTCCACTGTGCATCATTTTCGGGATCGAAATCAGTCCTTGCTACGATTACAAGGATCTCTGCTGGGTTAATCTTCTTCTCAAAGATATCACGAACGCAGCGACTTAGGCTTAATCCAATTCTCATATCAATCTCTCATTTTTGTCATTATCTTAATATAACACGATGAGCAGTGTGTGTCAACCTAATTGTAAATCGAGTAGCGTTTGGTCTAATCTGCCAAAGTTGTACAAGTGTATCTGTTCGTGGTTGAGACGTTTGACAAATTTCTTTGCGCTAAAGCCGTTCATTGTAATGTATTGTATGCCTATAGCATTACCTGCGATGTACTTAAAACTTTCAGTTAAGCCGCACATCCTCATATACTTTAGTAGTCCTTCAACTGAACAGTTAGTAGGAACTCCAGGTATTGTTTTTTCATACCAAGTATTAAGTACCGCACTGTTTAAGCATAGTTGAGTAATGCCTTTTGAATACACGCTATATTTTGTTTCTCTAGCTAGATAGTAATCTTCTTCTTGTGGGTATACTCCGCAGTACATTTCAAGACCGTACGCAGCGATAGCGTGGTGTACTTCGTTTGTAGATTGATATGCTCTACCTTCGCGTTCGCCACCGCCAATAACAAGAACTTTGTCGATGCCAGCTTGCTTGGCTCTTATAATGTTTTCGTGCAGCTCTGATTCAGAGCTTAGATTCCGTGCACCAACGTGCAGAATGGCCTTTGCTGATCCTGCTTGTTGATTTAGGTCAATCGCAGCGTCTACTACTTTGCTGAAGTCTGTCTTTGGTAAATGTGTTACTGACACTGCGCAAGCAACGTCGACGGCATATTGGGATAGTTTCTGCTTAGGAGTTTTTTCAATACTAATTCTCATCAACCGTCCTCTTTTTAGATAAATATTTATATGAAAGATGCTTACGTTGATGCCTTTCGAGAGGTAATAAAAGAAACTTCTGTTACAACAGGGTATGAATTGCCCGAAGCAGTTGAGTGCTATGTAGTAATGTTGCTGGCAAGCTTTATGGATCGTCCTCGTTTTATTCCTGAAGAAGGATTTGGAAGAGCGTTGCTAACCTTAGAAAATCCTAAACATCGATCTGCCAAAGAACTAGGTGATGCGTGTCTTTTTGTATCAGGTGTGTTTCCTAAGTACGGACAGAAATATGGAATTAGCAAAGACTACTATGTAAGCATAGGTATAAGTTCATATGATATTGTTAGCCAACACCTGCATCCAGAGCTATTTAAAATTTTGTCACAGGAGTTTAACTTTGTATCTAATTTTATTGGATTGTCGACGTGTCCAAAATCCTTACATCAAAGCTAGTATCTTTGGACCTAGGCGATAGGTCATCTTCAAAACGTATAATACTGTCATCATCATTGTATGATAAATCTAACATTAAAGAGTGCTCATTGGTAAAATGAACCCCGTCAATTTCAAACTTATCAAGGTCAATTGTACGGTTGAGCTCTAAGAACATGTAGCTGACTTCGCTGTGGTGAGTTAGTTGTGCATTATAAACATAATCGTAATGATCGATCTTAGACTTTTCTAAGCATCCTTTTACGTCGTGCCCTAAAAGAAAGTCGTTGTAAAAATCACACTCCGGAAGTACTTCTCTTTTTACGTCTTTTAATGTTGCGCGTTTGATGTTGGTGCTGCCTTTTAGTTGATGTATCTGTATTCTTGACTTCTTTAAATCAAATCCACTAACATGATCAATAGAACCCATTTCATACCATTCGCTACTACGACGGCGTCGAAAGGTAGCAGGAACCTCTGGAAATTTTTTATCATCTTTTTCAAACATGTATATCGAAAATACATCTTCAGCATCGCTATTATATCCTAATGCTGCTTTTGCTTCAGGAGACCGCCAATATTGATACTCTTGGTCGCAGCTTGATCCGTACACAACTTCTTGAAAGTCGCCAGATAGCGTAATCATATACTTCTTAGTCGGACTTTCAATGTCCTCGATCAGTTCTTGTTTTTCTAAGGTTGATGCCATATTTTGAATCCTCTCTCGCTATTATAGCGCGATTCAGCAACAATGTCAAGCTAAATAGTGTATGGGGAGGTTGCTATGAGATCAAGGTTGGTTAATGTATTTAAAAAGAACTATGTAATAATTGCTACAATCGCAATAGGTTTTTGTATAGGAACACTTATTTCTTTATCGCATTTACTTGTACTAGTGTATTAACTTCGTTATACTTTCTAGCTATAGCATCGACGACATTAGCATCACACATTACTTCGTAATGTGTTGAATCAACTCGAATTATTTCCATATCATTTCTAGACGTCATTGAAGCAACTGTACATACTCCATCATTTTCATCTTTGAGATAAGGCACGCCGCCCGCAGTACTTACTAGCTGCGTCCACGGTATGTTGAGTTTAATCTTTGCTGCTTCTACAACCGGCGCGCTTCGTCTGCCTACATCCTTAAACAACGGATAGCTTGGTATAACATACTTTGCCCAGTCTGCTGCGCTAGATCCTCTAAACGGTGTACTAACGCTTACACCGCCTACTACGTTACAGTGTTGCGTTAAATGTAATCCATACAACCCTCCGAGACTGTGTCCGACTACAAAGACAGGGTCGTTTCCTATCTTATGTTTCATCTCTTCAAGGTTTTCATAGAATCGATTCATTTGTGAATAGTCAATTACAATCTCGTGTGGATGGTTGATGTGTTCTCTAATGTATTCCCACGACCGATGAGTTTGCCCGGCTCCGTGAAGCCACACAATAGGAATATAATTTTGTGATTGAGTTTCGTCTTCGATCTCATCGACTTCTACTTGTTGGTGTAGTAGGTTATAGAACCATTCAAGCATTTGGTACATCATTTCCCGGCACGGCGTTAACATCAGGGGTTGGTTGCTGTCTTGCCTCTGGTTCAGGTTGTTGCTTTAGACTTTTTGTTGCTTCTGCTTTGTCTAACTTTTCGACGTTGGAAAGATCTTTTAATAGTTCGCCCATTTCAACTACATTACGTATTGCGTTGCCCATTTTTGCCGAGCGCAACTGAACTAACACTGACTTACTTGGTATTTTAATAGCGTTATCTTTACCTAATACCTGTATTGCTTTTTCTGTTTTCAAGTTACCGATAATACTTATTTTATGATTAGCGTTTCCGGGCTCGTTAACAACCTGTAAATCGTATAATTCTAATGCAGATAATAATCTTTTATCAAATGCCAATTCTTTATACGCAACTTTAGAACTTGGAGATAAAATAACCATTGTTACGCCTTCTTCTCCTCTAGTAGCATGAAAGTTAATTCCATCGTATACATTTTTTACTAAGTTATATTCTTTTCTGGTATCATCGCCTGCTGTATACTCCATTGCTTGTTTTGCCATTTCAGAGTATAAATTAGCAAACGGACCCTCTCCATAATTATAATCTTTATAGTCATCTTGATCAGAAGATTTAAAACCAAATTGTGCCTTCATTGAATCGGGTAATCTAAATTTAAAAATGCTTTCAAAGAAGTTGCTTACAGCTTCCCATTCGCCGCCACTTACTTGTCCAAACTGTTTAACAGCCCCGGCCTTGAGACTTAAGAGTCTTTGAATCTGCCCATCATAAGATAGTTTTAAATCAACCTTAGTTATATTCTGCTGTGTTCCGTCGCCACCGTCTGACATAATTTCTACTATGTTCTGACTAGGATCAATTTTTGCTTTATCTACTGCTGTAACTGCACGTTTATTACGGTTCGCATACTCTGCAGCGTCACTAACTTGCTTTTGTAGATCTTTAATAGTTGCCCTATTGACTCCAAACTGTTTAACTAACGCAAAGTTTGCAGGATTGCCCATTGGATCTTCTTCTTCCATCCAAAGTTTTAAAGGTTTTAATGATGAATTATTTAACGTTAACATAAATTTGTAATTGTCTTCTTCAATTCCGGAAGTTTGATAATTAGTTGTGCCTTCAGTAGAACCTTCTGAAACTACGCTTTTTAAGATTTCTATAATATCATTTGTTGTAACATTGCCGCCGCCGTTTCGAAATTTTGCTGTTATGGCAGAACCTAGTACTGCTTCGGCAATATCGCCCTTGTTTGGTGTTAACGATCCTTTAACTGCGTCTGCTTTAAGTAATTTGTTTATTGTTAAATCTTGACCATTAATTGAAAATAACGTAGAGTTAACTACAGTAGCATTATCATTTGCTAATGCGTATTGCTGCCATTCATCGGGCGACATTGCCTCGCCGTCTACTGTAATTTTATCAACAAGGCCAAATTTTTCTTCTTTGTTATCTATGTAATCAAAGTCTTTTTTATTTTTGATACTGTTAACCGTTGATATAATGTACTTATCTTTCCACAACTTAGCAGACATCTTCGCAACTTCGGTTAGTGTGTTGCTAGAAGAGATAGTTTTAAATTCGAAAAAGCGCATATTGTATTCCTAAATCATTTTAAGTATTTATAAGATTTCAGGAAAGAGAATATCCTTACAGAATAAGTTAACGTCCGCTTCGTCTAAGCCTAGGCTTTTCATTACTCGAGGAGTATGCGGGTTTAGCTTTTGGTTCTCACAATACCAATTTTGTTTAGCTTTAACTAAATCTTCTGTTGCGTTGCCTGTATAATCACTGACGTCGTTAATGTAATAATCCAATGTGCCTAACGCAAGTTGAACAATATCATTAGTTTCAGTGCTGCCAACATTACCTGCTGCTATCATATTCTTTGAAAATATGTTAGTAGCCCACTCAGGCAGTTCGCGCTTCTTCGCAGGTACAAACGCTTGTACCATATCTTCAAATTCAATCATCATAGGATGCGTGTCGTGTACTGTAGGAGAGAAGTCTAAAAAGGCCCCTGTCATCTTGTTCTTGCCAGCAATGACATCAAACCCGTATATAGGAGCATCGCTGCTTAACCTAGGAAACACGCATACGTGCATCATCCAAAGTCCGCGACTGGCTCTAGCATCTACTACGTCAACGTGAGCTCTTCGTATACTATCACTCATCCAAAGTCTGTTAACCCATCCGTTATCGGGCTGGTTAAACTTTTCCATTTCAAATTCGTGATACTCGAAGCAACTAGCATCTAGTTTATCAATTATTTGAGTTTGACAGTCAATCAGTATATCCCAGACTTCGCTCATTTAATATCCATCATTTGTTGAAACTGCTTAGTGGCAAAGTCAAAGCAGATCTTAGCTTCGTCTGCCATAGAATCATCGAGACGTGTTCTGATGCTTTCTTTTAAAACATCAACATCTTCGTCGAACTGGTATAGTCTGCCCTTGCCAGGTACACGTTTTGCAATCATCTGTCCGCCACTCAAGTCACCCATATGACGAACGTAGATATGTGCCATTAGCTTGTTAGGATCATCTTTGATTGATGCAATATGATCTGTATACTCTTTTACTACCGGAAGAGTCGGGGGCTGATTTGGATGTTCGTCCCAAAGTTCTAAATAGTCTTCATGGATGGCAGGTGCTCGCCTAAAGTCTATCAAATCGTGAAGCATAGCAAATTGTTCAAGTATGTTGTACTGTGGGTGACTGTTAAAGAGAAAGGTAGCGTAACGGTTATTAGTTATGTTCCCACCTAGCAGCTCTTTTACAAATGCTTGTCGTTCAGCGTTCTTGTGATGTTCCCAGGTAAGCTCTTTTAAATTCATTTCTCTTCGTCTACCTTTACTTGTAAAGGAAAGCCATTGCTGCGACTTAGATTAATAGTTTCAAGTGCCTTCTGCTCTGCGATCTCGTACGAATAGGTGCCGACTACTGCTGATCCTTTGTTATGAATATCCATAGTCAAAGACTCTGCTGTTGCGTCACTGTGTTTAAAGATCTCAGTCAGTACTGAAATAACCCAGTCAATTGGAGTTTTGTCGTCGTTTAACATTACCACGTTATACTTGCTAGGTAAGTGATTAATTTGCTTAATTTTCTCGTCAATTACTACATCAAGCTGCGTTGACATTATCTAATCCTTTTTTATGTGTAGGAGGGCATTGCACCCTCCTGTAGTTTGTTGATCAGTCTTCTGCCTTTGCACGGGCCTTTAGGTGGCGCGCACGAGCTGCTGCTTTGGCGCGCTTGCGTATAGCACTTGGTTTTTCGTAGAATTCTTTGCTACGCATCTCTTGGAGGATGCCGTCGTCTTGCACCTTCTTCTTAAACTTGCGAAGGGCGCGACCGAAGTCTCCATGATTCACTTCTACTACAAGGCCACGAGGACCAGAGTCTCTATCATATTGCTTTCTCAATTGTATCTCCTGTATTTAAAAAGCTTAAATCGTATATTCTATTGCTACTGATATGAGTATACAACGATTCATCCCTCATTGTCAACCAATAAGTCTTTGATTTTGAAATTAAATAAGACATTAGGTCTATAATATAGGGTTCACAGTTGTCAACATCAATTACTACAACTTCAGCAAGTTCAAATACGTTTAACAGCCATTCAACATCATCTTTGTTGTAGTTAGGTTGGTCATAATAGTAAAGATTCATTGTACCGTCGTAGTTAGCAAGTATATCGTCCTGAAGTTGTTTCTGAATATCTTTGCGCGGATATATAAACAACCAAGTTAACGCATCAGTGCGCAATATGTCAGGTGGGGTTATTAGATTAATTTTGTTCATACAAATAATTATCTATCCGAGATATAGTTTTCCCAAGGTAATGAATCTATCTTACCTTGTATAAAGAGATTTTTATACAGCTTTAGTGTTTGGTCTGGATGATCCTTTTTCCATTGTTCTTTAGCCGGCAAGTGCTTTTGATCTCTCTTTTCATATTCTATTCTTCTGAGCTCTTCTAGATCTTCAGCGTCATCTTGATATTCTATTGGCAATGATTCGGGATCGATGTAGTCTTCTTCCCAGTCCTCGCCCCAGTCTCCATCATCTTCAACTTCGCTAGTGTGGTCAACTAGTGTGTATGCTAGGGACTCTACAATGTCTTTAACTTCAACTGGTTGCTCTTCTACTACCTCTTCAGCTGGTTGCTCTTCTACTGCTGGTTCTTGCTTTCTGTGATAGTTAAATGTATATTGGCTAGCGATTAGCAAGAGTACAGCTAGTGGATCAAACACAAATATGATTAAGATGATAACCCAACGGACGGCTTCTTCTAGTAGATCTGTGTCTGCTGTTTCACCGTATACAAATTCAGCAATGTATTTAAGCGGACCTACTTCAGCTTCAAGCTTTCGATACTCTGTTTCGAGTTCAAACTTACGATCTGATAATTTATCTATCTCTAAGTTAGCTTGCGTTATTCGTTCACGCTGCTCTAGTACAATCTGTTCTACTTCATCACTATCGCCCTGTCCTAACTGCGAGCGCAGGCGTTCTAACAGTGTAGTTGATGCTGATATCTGTTGCTCAGTAAGACTGCGCAATCTGCGAATCTCTTCTCTAGCAGCTTCTGCTACGCTGCTTGGAGCAGAACGCAAACTGTCTATTTGTGAAACTAGACCGTCACGTCGTTGTGTTTGGGCAATTCTAAACTCGTCTACTGCTCGCGCAGTGTCAGGGCCATAACGACCGTCTGGGTTGGTGCCTACAATGCCCTGAGCTTTAGCAATGTCGTTTGAGTTAATAGCAGTTTGTAGGTCATTTAAGACGGTTGTAATTCTACTCACTTCAGCCTGCAAAGGTGCAGTGCGTTGTCCTAGTTTATCAGTTTCCTGAGTTATGATTTGATTCTGTTCATCAATAGCAGGCTGTATACGTTGAAGAGCATTGTCGATTCTGTTTTGCTCTAAGCTTATTTGTTCTTGTAGTTCACTGTCTCGGGTGTTATCAGAGTTAACAGTTTTGTCTATTCTAACTTCAGCGCGGCTGATAATGTCTTGTTGTTTTGCTAAGTCAGTATTGATCCGCTCAATTTGTGCTATCCCGTCTTGTGCGTTAGCTGTCTGTTCAATGTGTGCCTTAGACAGAAAGCCAAAGATACCCATCGAAGTTATTAGCATCAATACTATTACTGCAATACTTAGATATGTTTTTAGCCACCACACTGTTTTGTCCCAGTATTTGTGTAGCCATACTGCTGTTACAAGTTTAGCAATCTCCAAGATACTGCCCATAATGATAATTGCCACAGCCGCCGATGCGAAGATTGCAACTAGCCCTGCGACTGAATAATATATTGCCACAGCACTGATAGCCAGTGCTGTGAATAAAACCAAATATGCTAGAAACATTAACTGTTCTCCTATAGCATATTTATCAACTATAAGGTGGTTTAGTTAATTTCTACGCATTGCTGCCGCATCTTTAGCTGCGTTCTTGTTGTCACAGCGAATGGGATAAGCTGAGTTAGGGTTTGGTTACATAAAAGGTTAGCGGCGCATATTAGCGGCGTCGACTGCCGCCTGCTTGTTATCTTTTCTTATCGGCTGAGCGTTTGATTTATGCGTGGTAACGATCCCAGCAATCTCGACACCAGTATACTGGCTGCGTTCTCGTGCAGGACCGTGAGCAGGAATAACATCACTAGTTACACGTTTTACGCTATAGTCGGGGATTGTATTGATCCCCACGCGGTCACCTTTTGCGTTTGTTGGTAGCTTAGTTCTGCCTACGCCCATTTTTTTGAGATAGGTTTCGTGTTCTGCTTCAGCAGCAATTTGCTTTGCTGTTTTCTTTTTGCTTTTGCGTTTCTTAGTGTTAAGAGAAGTCATTCCTCTTACAAGCGACATTCCGGACATTTAAAATTCCTATAATTTGGATCTATATACATGTATACTAGCAAAAGAAGTTTAATTTGTCAACTGTTAACAGATAAATAAAAGTGTAGTTCGCGGACTTTATAGAGTCATACAATTCTCCTACTAGTAAACTTATACTAGCAGGTGATTGCATTTATGTCAATCACTTGTAGTAGGTTGCGAAGCCTTCTTTAAGCATTACGTCTGAGTACATATCTTTACTGTCGTTTACATAGAAGTCGCCGATAAGTCTTCCGTACTTGCCGCTAAACTCTTTTGAATGTAGGATTTGATTTGTCCCAACTGGAAGTAATTCTGCTGCTCTAGCCGATGCTGCTAGGCCTAGTTCTTTTTCTTGTAAGTCTCTTGTTCGGACTTCAGGAGTATCAATGTGTACAATCCTGACTCTTCGATCTTTAAGCCAAGTATCAAAGCCTAGGTCAATGTCAATATCGACTGTGTCGCCGTCAACAATTCTTTTTATTATACATCTGTATTCATATAACATAGCACTTCTCCCTTGCTATGTTATTTATGTGAAAAAAGGGTGTAGTCGAAACTACACCCTTTCCCTCCTTCCCCGAAGTGCTTAGAACCTTAGTGTAAGTCCTACGCGAGCTTCAGTTACGTCTGCACCAGGTCCATCAAACGTGTGAACCACCGACGGTGTAAACGTGATGTTGTCAGCGACATCCCAGTTCATTCCGACTTCAGCGTATGCGCCTACGTTGCTTACGTCATTGGACAAGTTGAACACATAACCCACTTCGCCGAACATAGATGTTGTATCACTTGCGTACCATTCTACGCCAACTTCTGGAGTTCCGAATACATCGCCTTCGACTGCTAGTTCGCTGCTAGCAACGTAATTAAGTTCAACTGAACCGTATACGTCAACTGTTGGTGCGGCTGGCATACGCACTGCATAAATTGCATCGATTGTAATAGTTTCGCTTGAATCAAAGTATGTTACACCAAGATCCAATGTCGAGGTTCCTGCACCCAGCGGATATGCCAGTACTTCGTAGTCAAACTCGAGCCCAGTGAATCCTGACTGCTCGCTTGCTTCGATGCCGAATGTAAGCTTGCCGACTTCTACATCAACAAATGCTTGTGTGTCGTTAAAATCTTGTGCTGTAGCGGATCCTGCTACAAATAGAGCAGCAATTGCTCCCATTAGTACTGTCTTCATGTGATATGTTTCCTTTATGTTAAACATCAATGTATAATATATAACACTACTTCCTCTTCTTTGCAACCTTTTTTGGCAGCTTTTTAGCTGTTTTAGGCTTTTTAGCAACAGTTATATTAATACTGTGGCGTTTGAGCAACGGATTGATAGCTGCTTCGCTTTGGCTGCGTGTCCACTTGAACTGTTTTTCAACTTCGGCGAACATATCTTCTGTGTTGTCGTGTCGTTCGGCTATACCTACAAGTATCTTGTCTATCTCTATCCAGTTCATCCTGATATACTATTTACAATCGATATTAATGTCGGGCCGATACTGTTGACTAATAGCGTTAACGCTACTAATGTTAATAGGCCAAAAAATGCCCAATTCTTAACTCGGCTTTCGCTAGCAATCTGCATTCCGAAGAATTCATTTCCTAGTATTCTAAAAGATATTTCGAACTTGTCTCGATTAATCGGACCGGGGTCACTGTCTACTGGTTTCTCTTCAGTAGGTAACAGTTCTTCTTTCATTTTAACCTCCAAGGTAAGGTGTGCTAGTCGGACGATACCAATTCTTTTGATGATAGAGTCTCGCTAATAAATCGTTTATCTTTTGCATTTCTACAGCAACAGAGTCAACGTTTTCTGTTTCTCCTAGGCTTTCAAACGACAAGTCGCGCAGCCTGTGATTTAGTGCAGATTCTATTTGGTCAATGTCGTCTACGTCTAAGTTAAATTGTGTGTTTGGTCCACTCATTGGTATTCCCTTATATAAGCTTATAAGGTATTTACCAATGTACTACACATCATCTTACATTTTCAGAGTGGTGCGTTTTGTATCCCACTATTCGTAGTCCGCCGGTACTAAAAGATTGTATAGCACAAGACCATAAACTCAGCCAGTAAAACTATGTTGTGCCTTTTTTCCGTCTGTAAGTGGGCCCGTTTTTTGTAGTAAACGAGTGGAACCCATACTCGGAGCAGATTTTCTGTTTCTAGGCAGTCTGTAAGCCCACGCAGCTTACGCTGCTAGTGCCATCTCTGGCTTTGCATTTACGTTTGCAGTTAGTATGTTCTTCGCGTTACCCAGCTTAGATCGGGACAACTCCACTTTCCTCACACACCTGTCGATCCTATTTATCGCCCATCAAAAACACACATTATGTGCTTGTGGTGGACGATCGGGGTACCGCCCCCCGGTCCAGAATATGTTGTTGAATTGCTTCAACGTTGCAAGTATATTTATACACTCTTTAGAAGTGCTTGTCAAGAAAAAAGGGCCCTAAGGCCCTAATTTTATTGATTTACTTCACTATGGTTAGTAGTTAAGTCTTCGAAACTACCACGAAGATCAATGTCAGGAATGATCTGTTGCGGCTTAAATGTAACGCGGTAGTGGTTTGTGCTAACATCAATTGCTTCGAGCTGTTCGGCGAAGTAGGTTACGTTATCACTAAGTCCAAGCTGGTGGCGAACAAACTCTCCTTCGCCATTCTTACAAGTAACTTGTACGCTTGTTCCGCGATCGTTAAGCGAACATGCTCCGATTACTTCGAGCATGTATTCGTCTGTAATGCCATTCATAAATACTACGCGGCGCATCACTTCGAAATTATCAGCAGCACGGTTGATATTCTGTGAAGCAATAGTAGCATCGTCCTGGCAGGCACTTAATGTAAATGCTCCTGCGACAAGTGCTGCGACAGTAACGATTTTAGTAAGTTTCATTTTAGGTCCTCTGTTTGTTTTTACAGTTAGTTATAGCACTATTTGTTCATAGTGTCAAGATATAAATCGTATGCACTGTTACACTCGTCGCACTCTTTTCCGTCTACAGTGCCGTAGCCGCCGTTGCAGGTGTTGTTACCGCATTTACCACAGATAACAACATCGTGATCACAGTGATCACAGAATTCCCAACGGTGCTCGATCATTCTCTGCTCCATATTTCCAACTGCCATTCTTTATACAAATCCAACACTGCTAATGCAAAGATTCTATTTCCAATTACTTCCCATCCGTGGTGTATCTGTACTTTACCGCGTACAGCATCGATGATAGGGTCTAGAATTTTGATACGATCTTCTTCGGACATTGCTTTGAGTCTATCATATAGTTCGTCTGATTCAATCAATTGTCTGCTCCATATACTTCTTGTATTCTTCTAGTCGATCTCGTTCTAACACTTCTTCGAGTATTATCTTCGGATCTTTTATCTGATAAAAGCACCATTGCGCGTCAGTTAGCCAAACTACTTTACCAACGGCGTAGGCCTTTGTTCGTAAGATGCTGCGCCATACAATATAACAGCGTTTGCGATCTTTGCGCTTGGGCGTTTTTGGCATAGGTGCGTCCCATTTATTCTTCGGCATAATACTCACTTGCTATGAGGTCAACTATTAGTTGCTCATTTTTAGACAATGGTCGGTTAAAGGTTAACACGTCGAAATTACTTCTCCAATCGTTAGAAAAAGTTACCCTAGTATTCTTAATACGTTCTTCAACAAGGGTACAAACTTCTTCAGGTAGGATATGTTTTATGTAAACATAGGGCCACATAGTTAACTCAATTTATTGTAGGTTCGCATTAAAAGCTCTGACAAGTCGTGCTCTGCTTGACTTTCGTCTAGGCTATATACCTGCACATCATCAAAAGGAATAGTCAGCACGTCTGACTCAATATCTAACAGCAAGAGTATGTCGTGATCTGTTAGAGTTTCTTTCCTGTGATGTGCTAGCCAAATAAATCCCATAATAAATAGATCAGTTGCCATCATTTCGTCTTTAACTTGGTTTTCTAAAATAAATCCAATTACTTCAGATCGTACTTCTTCATATGCCAGCGCCCTTACGCCAAGGTCTCTTAGGTATTCTAGCGAATCATCGCCCATGTTACATCTCGCTCTTTTGTTCTTGAATTTCTTTTCTGCGCTCTCTAGTGAGCAAATGTAGTTCGTGTAATGCTTTCCTTGCACGAGGAGCCGCGGCTTTAACACCTTTCTCAAACTGTTCGTGTTCTTTGAGATATGTGTGAAATGCTAGTACGAGTTCATCGTGCATCTTCATTCGATTAATCTTCCAAAATAACGTTTACAAGTTGATTCCAGTCAGTTACACGAATAACGTTAGGATTGTCATACCATCGGTTGTGAAGGTGATCAATTAGTATCGGGCGAAGCCCTACTGCTAATCCTGCATCGCAGTTCTCTGGCTTGTCTTCAATCCACCAGTAACCAGTGCCTTCATATTCTTTAAGGATTTCGTCTTTGTCGGCACCGCAATCAAGTGATACAAAGCGTTTCATAAAGTGCGCACCGAAATAACGTTTCAAATTCATCTTACGCAACTCTTGTGCATAAGGATCACTGCTCATACTAGTAATAACGTCAAACTCATACCCAGCTAACCAGAGCCTCTGTACGCCATCTACTGCGTCTTTGTGAGGATCGAGGTAGCCCATCCAAGCACTGCTGTTAAACTCACGCACAATGTCGTGGTGATCATCTTCCTCGTTCCAGTCGAAGGAAAGCTTGATATTATATTCATTTTGCTTTACTTTGCTGTAACCCTTTAACTTCATCCACTTGTGGAACGAAGACTCCCAGTCAAGCAGAACGCCATCGACGTCTGTTAGAATCTTTTTCATCTCTACCTCTAGTCTGTTATATTTTAATTATAGCACAAGCTTAGGCGGCTGTCAATCAATTACTCGCCAACCTGTACTGTTGGCAGACCAACAGCGCGAGGATGACCGCACGTATCTGGATCTCCCTCGCGATTTACACGTATGCCTTCGATGGTCACAGTGCCGCTACCGTTTGCTGTATTAGGTGACGAGTGTATTCCAGTACCGTGGCTTGCAACAGGGTCACCGTCTGTAGCTACTGGTCTACTACCTGCTGTAACGTTAGTTTGCTTTGTGCTAGTTACATCTGCGCCAGCAGTGTTTGGATCTCCCAAACGATGAATGTCGTGGCCCATAGTAGTTCCTTATGCTGTATGAATACCTGTTGTACTTGTTACATACTGCTTGGCCATTTCAGCGTCAGTCTTGTGTATAAACAGTATCCCAGCTTTATTTAGCTTGACTTTTGAGTCAGGGCTAATAGTAAAAGCAAATGGTCCTAGGCCAAGTCCTTGTCCGTTTGCCATAATTGCCATTGGCTTTGATACTGTAATATGACTAGCATCTTCTGTTTCAAAGCGTCCGATTACTTCTTCGCCTGCCATTGTCTTTAGTGTAATTGTGTCGTTCCGTGTGTACGGGGTTTCGATTATCATAGGCTCCATCCTGTTCCATTAAATCCTGTGTCTTCCATGTAAGAAGTCAGGTCGTTGTATCCACCAATAACTTGTTTATCGATGATGATTTGCGGCACTGTCTTAGCAGTAGGAACAGCTTCTAATAGCTGCTCTCTAGTCCAACCGTCGCCGATCTTTCTTGTTTCGTATGTTAGATTTGTTCGATCTAACAGTTCAAATGCTGCCGTGCAATACGGGCAGTTGTCTTTGCTCCAAACTATTATTTTCACAAGCTCATTCCTTTAAAGGTATCGCCGTCGACATCTTGCTTGCTGCCGCCTGTGATGTAGCTTGATATTTCTGTTTCCTTATTTTTCATTCTTTACCTCTAATTTCCAACCTTTTGTTTTACCTTTTTTAGGAATAGGCCAGTTTTTTTGTATCTGCATCTTAAGTGTACTCCAACTTAAATTATTTTGTTTGCAAAATTCTGTTGCTTCTCCACCGTATACTTCGTGCTCTACACCAGTAGGAGATGTTAACACATAGCAATAACTTTTCTTATTTAACTTACCTGTATACTTGCTATTGGCTAGTCCAATTTTTTTCTTGGTTCCTTCGTTATGTGAACAGTCTCTGTTATTGTGCAGTTCGGTAATACTTTTGCTAATTTTATTTTTAGTTTCTTCAGTATGAGTTTTTGGTCCATACCCTTTTCGTTCTTGTTGAAGTCTAGACCTTAGTTTTCTTTGTTCTAATGCTTTTTCAATACCATAGATTTCTTCATATGTCTTTCCTTTTTGGTTAGGAGGCCTGTTGTCTAAGCATACATTAGATAGTATACCATTTTTATCGTAACCTTTTCTGCCATATTTTTTAATTAATACTGCTTCGATGTTATATGCTAGTGTTTCGTCGATAATATTTTCAGCAATATATTCAATTCTAGGTTCTAGATTGGATTTTCGAATATCAGCAATTTTATTCTCTTTATATGCATTTCTAGTTTCAGGAATTTTCCATAAATGAGTTTTTGCTCTTCGTCCTTTTCCTTTTCCAACATAAAACGGCTGGTTGTTTCTTGGGTCTACTATCTGATATACATAATACATAACTTCAGTCTCCTGTCCTATATATTTAGCAAGAGACTGAAAATAACAGTTAGGTATAGAATACTCTTTATTTTGTATTGCACTTTTTGCAAAAATAATGTATTCTCTATTATCTAAATGCGGAGTTACATCTAACAGTGTTTGATTTTTCTCCCACACGCTATGACGAATTGCCTGTGTAGTACCGAACCCCTTTATAAAATAATATCCAATTGTTTGAGTTCCGCCATATATAGTAGCATGTAAACTAGAATTATTATGACAATCGTTGATGTCATAAGCTGATTCGTATTTTACGCTAACTGCGCCAACCCAACTACAATTGAGAGATTTTGACATGCTTAATATATCAGGATCAATTGTAGTTGGGTTGGTCCACATTTAAAGACTCATTCCTTTAAAGGTATCGCCGTCGACATCTTGCTTGCTGCCGCCTGTGATGTATGAACTTATCTGCGTTTGCTGAGGGGCTACTTGCACGTCTGATCCTGAGATCCATTTCTGTGTCCAAGGTAGCGGATTATGCTTTACGTTGTACGGGCTAGGTAGCTTTACCTTTTCCATTCGACGTGTACAGATCCATTCAATGTACTCGCTTAGTAAGTGAGTGTTAAGTCCGATCATAGAACCGTCTTTAAACAGGTACTCTGCCCATTCTTTCTCTTGATCAACTGCGTCTACAAACATTTGTATACACTCGTCCTTGGTTTCTTCTACAATCTTAACAAAGTCTGGGTCGTCTTTTTGTAGGATCCCAAGCATCAACTGTGTGCTACCCAAGTGTAGATTTTCGTCACGCGCGATAAACTTAATGATCTTAGCATTGCCTTCCATCTTCTTTAGTTCAGCAAACGCCCAGCTACACGCAAAGCTAACATAGAACCGCACGCCTTCGAGGATATTAACGCTCATAAGTGTCAGGTATAGCAGCTTCTTTAGCTCATACAAGTCAACAACAACTTCTTTACCGTTAACAGTGTGTGTACCTACACCTAGCAGATTGTACCACATTGACATTTCAATCAAGTCATCGTAGTACTTGGAGATGTCTTCGGCACATTCCACAATCTCTTTGATGTCCATTAAGCCGTCAAAGATCTTGCTTGGGTTTGAATACACGTTGCGAATGATGTGTGTATAGCTGCGGCTGTGAATAGTCTCACTAAACGTCCAAGTTTGAATCCAGTTCTCTAACTCAGGCAGCGATACAATAGGAGCAAATGCTTCTACTGGTGCACGGCCTTGTACACTGTCGAGCAGGATCTGTCTCTTTAGGTTCGAAGTAAAGATATGACGTTCGTGTTCTGTAAGTGCTTTGAAGTCTTTAGCATCTTGATAGATATCAACTTCTTGTGGTAACCAAAAAAACCCCAACTGCTTGTCAGTAAATTTGTCAATACTAGGATATTTCATAGTGTCGTATCTCTGTATTGTAGGACCACCACTTGGGTCCAGGAAAGCCTTTACTTCCGTGTGGTTTGCTCTGTTACTCGTGTCAAATACACTGCTATTGCTCATTGGTGTAATATCCTTTCCAATTATAAAATCTAGCATCTTTTCTTAAAGATTTATTTTCTTTCGTTTTATGGAATAAATGTTTCATTTTTCCATATTCTTTTTCACTTCCTGTAAGAGAAATACAAGCTTCTAACATACTATCAAAGTAATATTCTTTACCACTAGGATTAATTAGTTTAACCTTTTTAGCATTTGGATTTTCAGAAAGCTTTCTTCTAACTCCGTGCATTCCGTTATCTTTTCCATAGTGGGGAACATGGTTAGGATGTTTTCGACCCCACATTGGATTTTTTTCTCCGTTATAGTCTGCACCATGATGTCCGCCATGTGCGCTAGGAGAAATATTATAAAAATTAATGTTTTTAGAAGCATTATAAAAATCTAAATAATATTGTTCCCATTTAATACATTCAGTTAAATCCTTGCATTCTTTTAATATTTCTCTTTTAAAGTTCTCTTCTCCAAATTTATTTAAAGCACGTCGAAAATACTTTCCTGAACCTTTATAAGTGCTCGTCTGTTTTCCAGCATGTCTTCCTATATACTTTTTATCATTAACTAAATTAGTCCACATATAAACAAACATAATATTCTCCTATTATATTTATTTATCAACTTCTTCTAGTCGTATAACATTTTACAGTAATCCTCTTTCGTTTATTGTACAGTATTTTTGTTGTTTGTCAAGTGCTTAGATTGAACACGATTCACAATCTTGGTCGTCGATATTTGAGTCGTCTAATGGTGCTTCTTGTGCTGCTATGATTGAGTTGACATCAACTTCACCTTGTCCGTCATTGGTGTTAAAGTAGTACAGTTGCTTGCCGCCATACTTGTAAAACATCAACAAGTGCTGAAGCATCACGCTCATCGGAATCTTTTCATCTTCAAAGAAGATTGGGTTGTAGCTGGTGTTAACACTAATACCTTGGTCAATGTACTTCTGAAGCACGGCCATAATCTTAAGGTAACCTTCCGGAGACTTCTGCGTCCACAGTAGGTCGTACTTGTTCTTTAGCTTCTTGTACTCCGGTACAACCTGCGTTAGTACGCCGTGTTTGCTTTGCTTAATGCTAATCAATGCTCTTGGCGGCTCAATGCCGTTGGTTGCGTTTGCTACCTGTGCAGATGTTTCACTTGGCATAAGTGCCATTAGTGTTGAGTTACGGATGCCTGTGCGTTTTAGCTGCGCTCGTAGTCCGTCCCAATCCATGCGCTCAACGTGCGGCACTAGTTCGTCTAGGTCCTTCTTGTAGGTTTGGTTTGGCGTAATACCGTGTCCGTACTTTGTTTCCATATTACCACTCGGCGCGCCCTGCTCTGCTGCTAGGTCTGCGCTTGCTTTGATAAGATAGTAACTCCACGCTTCTGTCCACTCGTCGATCTTAGCAAGTGCTTCTGGTGTTACGTTTTGATATGTGAATCCGTTCTTTGCCATCCAGTAAGCAAAGTTGATAATGCCAACGCCTAAAGGACGACGCTTCTCTGTGCTCAACTGTGCTGCCAGGATAGGATAGTTCTGGTAGCTTAACAGCGCGTCTAGGCCGCGTACAGCTAGTCTGCACACTCGTTCAAAGTCTGCGGGTGTCTTAATGTTACCCCAGTTTGTTGCGCTTAGTGTACACAGACTGATCTCACCATCTGGATCGTTGATATCGCTGAGTGGCTTAGTTGGCAAGTCGACCTCTGCACACAAGTTACTTTGGCGGATCGGCGCAAGTGAAGGAATAAAGCTTCCATGCTCGTTAGCGTTGTCTACGTTTTGTAGATAGATGCGACCTGTGTTTTTACGCTCTTCCATAAATGCAAGAAACAAGTCAAGTGCTTTAATAGTTTTCTTTCTAATCTTTGTACTGCGCTCTGCCTTTTCATAAAGCTCACGGAACAGATCTTGATCAGCAAAGAACGCATCGTGTAGTCCAGGAACATCGCTGGGCGAGAACAATGTAATGTTGCCGCCCTGGATAAGCCTTTCGTACATTAGCTTGTTAAACTGTACACCATAGTCCATATGACGAACACGGTTGTCTTCTGTGCCTTTGTTGTTTTTGAGAACAAGCAATTCTTCTGCTTCTAAATGCCATATGGGATAGTATATTGTTGCTGCGCCGTTGCGCACGCCGCCTTGTGAGCAGCTTCGTGTTGCTGATTGGAAGTGCTTAAAAAAGGGAACAACTCCTGTATGGAATGCATCACCTTTCCTGATAGGGGAACCAATTGCTCTAATTGCTCCGCCACCAATGCCAATGCCTGCTTTCTGACTTACATACTTTACAATGCTGGCGGCAGTAGCATTAATGCTGTCGAGGCTGTCGCCCGTTTCAATAAGAACGCAACTACTAAACTGGCGCTGCGGAGTACGTACACCTGCCATTATCGGAGTGGGTAAACTAATGTCGTGTAGGCTAATAGCATCGTAATAGTCTTTAATCCACTTTAGTCGTTCGTCGCCTTCGTACTTATGGAACAGTGTAGCAGCAATAAGGATATAACACATCTGGGGAGTTTCAAAGATCTCTTTGGTTACTCTGTTTTGTACTAGATACTTGCCACGCAGTTGCTCCATGGCAACGTATGTTAGATTCTCGTCACGCTCGTGTTTAATAAAGCTGTTGATCTTTTCCCAGTCATCGTCAGTGTAGTACTCGAGCAGTTCTGGATCATAAAAGCCTCTGTCTACGTTGCGATCTACTAGCTCTTTAACGTGACATGGTTCGTAGCCGCCATATACTTCCTTGCGCAGCGCATAGTTAATTAACCTGCCACCAACGTATTGATAGTTTGGTGTGTCTTCTGATATAAGATCTGCGGCGGCTTTGATCAGTGTCTCTTGTATCTCACTAGTTTGCATACCGTTGTAAAATTGTATTTGACTTTTAATTTCTACTTCAGATGCACTCACACCTGTAATATCTTCACACGCAAAGAAAACTACCTTATGTAGTTTTTCGATGTCTAATGATTCTTTAATTCCGTTACGTTTGGTGACTTGAGTCATCTTTGCTTCATCCTTTTCTTTATTAATCGCGAATTAATATAGGGGCGGCGTCAGATAAGACTGCTCAATTTTTAAAGTTTTCGAAATCTCTTTAAAAGTGAGTCTGTCATTATCAATGCATCTTCCATCTATAGTTAAAATATATTTTATTTGATTATTTGCTTGTGTAATATGTATCTCAAATTCGGACCGAGAAAAACATTCAGTTAACTGCAAGGTGTAGCAAATCGCTAAGATCTTCACGAACGGACAAAAAATATTTTCCTCTATCATTTGCCAAGGCTCGGGCCACGTTTCTTGATTGTAAGGGTCTGCTTGAATCAGTACTTCGGGCGCATTGGCCCAAAAGTCTATGCACGTTTGGATAGGATCTGGATCTGTTGCCAGAGCTTCTCTAAAATCTCGCCATAAGGCTAATCTAGCCTCGTAAGGTTTATCAAACAAATTTAACCTACTGTTTTGAATCTATAATAAAATTGAGCGTCATCATCTAAGTTTGAGTTTAACATCATCAGCACCACTGTGTCAACCACTGAATCGCCATTTTCATCAAAGAGTTGCATTGACAATTCTATGTTTTCTAGTGTGCCCGGGTTGCCGATAATAGTGTAATCATCTGAGTAGTTGAGACCATTGTTAGCAGGATCAACCATTACGTTGATGTTACCCTTTCTAGCGACATCATAAGTATTACTTCTGTAATAGTACTCTATCTCAATGTTCTTGGTTTCTTCTGCTGGAAATCTAACAAACTTCTGTATTTCATTTATTGTACCAAACGGTATTACATTAGTGTATGCGTTTTCAAAGAATGTAGGACCCTGTACTTCTGGGATATAAGGTACACCGTTGATATACTCTTGTGCATACCCTAATTCTCCTGTTCTTTGGAACCAGTCGTCTTGCGACAAGTTCTTTTCATCCTGGAATTCAATTACTGGGTTAGTAATTGTAGCACTCGATCCGCCATTGTTGCCAACAGAGTAATATCTGTTAATGGTACTTACGTTGCCCGTACCCTTTACAACTAAGAATCCTTGATTTTGAATATCTTTAAATGTTGTTTGTTCAACTACGTTGTTAAGTGGTCCTGTTCCTGATAGAGTATTTTCACCAAACGACACACCTTTGCCTAGTGCTTCAAAATAACAATTTGACCACACGTTGTCTTTAATAGCACTGTCTGAGTATACTGCGTAGCTTGCGTTCTTTATGATAACTCTTTCAAACACGTTGTGGACTGCTGTAACTGTTGGAGATTGTCCTCTTAACACAATAGCTGCGCCTGTGTCAGCAACATTGTCGTTAACTTCCCAGATCCCGCGAACTTCGATATCAGTAAATAAACTTTCCTTGCTACTGAATAAATCAAATCCTGATGTTAGAATACTTTCGAGCTCTAATGTAAGGCCTTCCATTCTGATGTTACGAGGCTGGTTTAGCGTTGACGTAGCTTCTTCTGGTCCAACTGCATTAGGTGTACTTGTGCCGTTAATTGTACGGAACATCGGGCCAGGGGTGCTTTTTCTAAATACAGTTTTACCAATTCCTGCGCCTACAATGTTAACATATGAAGGTATGTTAATAGTACTTGATATAACATACTCGCCTGCTTCAACATTTAATATAACTCTACTGCTAGCTGATGACTTTGTTGCATCGTTTAAGTACAGCTGATAGATTGCATTTTGCAACACGGATGTTTGATCAGTACCGTCTCCGTCTGCTCCAAAGCTTTTACTGCTAACCCTATCATCAAGTCTATGCTGTAGAGTTCTAGTAATAGGTGCATCAGAGAAAGGATCTGTTTGAATATACGCTGCGTCTACTTTGTATGTATACGCATTAGCATACTGAAACAAATCGTCATGCTCAGTAAGTATTTGTGTATTGCCTACACTCGGCGCACCTTCGCTAACACTACCGTTACCAATGAAAAGCTCTTGCGAGTCAATAGCCCATCCAAACTCACCTGAAGCTAATTGTGGCAGGCCTGTTCCGGCTGTCTTCTTGCCTCGTCTTACTTGAATTCTTGAAATGGATACAACAGCCATCGTATACTCCTAATAATTTATTAATAGTATTTAGCCGTTTTGTTCGAAGTACATGTATACCCTCTCCCACCACAGGGTTCGTTTCTTTTCAAGAAACTCACTCATAACACCAATCATTAATTATCTTCTTGATAAATACTAGTGTAGTCCACGGGATGGCCGTCCCCGACTACTCTAACATAAAAGGAAATTAATATGCCAGCATCGAATATTTATTACGTATACGAATACCTTCGCGAGGACTTGACTCCGTACTATATTGGCAAGGGCAAAGAAAGTAGATACAGACAACGTCATAATGTAGCAGTGCCGCCAAAAGAACGTATACGATTTGTAGCAACTAAGCTTACAGAAGTAGACGCCTTTGAATTAGAAGAAAATCTTATACTCAAATACGGACGCAAAGACCTAGGCACTGGCATTCTACGCAACCAAACAGACGGCGGAGAAGGAGCAACGCCTGGTCCAGAAGTAAGAGCAAAACTATCTGCTATCAAAAAAGGCAAGCGGCCTAATAACTACGGCAAAACTTATAGCCTTAAAAGTCCACGAAAATGGGACAGGAAAGGCGAAAAGCATCCGCTATACGGCAAGTTGCATACAGAAGAGGCTCGAAAAAAGATAAGCGAAGCCTCTAAAGAGATGCACCGGAATAAACCTATTGTAGATTGTCCACATTGCGGCAAACAGGGCAAACAAGGAATGGCAATGACTCGCTGGCATTTTAATAACTGTAAGTATCAACCTTGAGCTTCGTAAAATTTGTAAACTCTGTCCCACCAAGCATTGCACCAGTCTTTATAGGTTCTACCGAAGTACGGATCGGGATCAGGAGTTAAATCAAATTGCTGATACTCAAGTGCTTGTGTACACATAAAGATATGGCCGTGTTGTATGTTTGTTCCGTGTATTTCATTATGACCAATTGAGTAAGCTGTTAACTGTAGAAAGTAGTCTTCGATCCATTTACCTTCTTTAAGTTTATTTGATTGTTTGAAGTCACAGATTGCTTCATTGCCTTTGTATACCCCAACAAGGTCTGTAGTACCTGCATAGAGCTCAGGTACGTATAGTGCTACCTCAACTCCCCAAATCTCAGACATGTGTACTAACGCATTACAGTTAACTATTTCGGCCATCTTATGCGCTTGAATGGAATAAGGGTTTGTACCAGGGACTGGCATTTCTCCTGTGAGGCATTTGTCCTCAAGATACTTGTGCATCCGAGTACCACGGTTCGCTGCTTCTGTTGTAATTTCTTTAGCTTTCTGCTCGCCCACACGCTTGCGCCATTGAATAAGATGTGTCATATCCTTTGTCGCGCCAAGAATTGTCGTTACGCTCGGTACAGGGTTGCCCTTGCCCGTTTCGTAACGACGTGTTCCATTGTCTTGAGTTACTCGCTTTAACTTTTTATAATCGTATTTTTCTATCAATAATGTCATATAGTTAGTATAACATTAAAGATCGCCTAAGTCAACCGCTCTTTTTGCCATAGTGCCAACAGTGTCACCGCCGCCGCCTGTTGTAGGGCTTAGGTCGTCTGCTTCTGAACTCTTTAGTTCGATCTTCTTTTGATCAAAGTTAGTTACTAGCTGTTGCAGCTTTGGATCAGCATCGTATGCTGCTTTGAATACTTCGAAGTTGAATTGGCCGCGTCCCATATTCTGCATGTAACGATCTAACTTATCGATTGAGATCTTAAACTTGCCAGCGGCTTTAAGGTGATCGAGAATCTGATATATAATATCAGATTCTACTTGTTCACTTACTTTTTTTTTGAGCGCGGACGCTCTACTGATTCACGCTTTGCGCGACCACCTAGATCGTCGCCGCCAGCTGATGCGTCTGCTGCACCAAACTCGTCATCACCGCCAAGGTCCAGGTCATCGCCACCTTCGCTGTCCATGTCCATGTCTGTTGTTGGTTCCATGCCTAAGTCGTCTTCGCCGCCCATCATGCCCATGTCTTCTTGCTCGCCAGTTAACATACCAACGCCACTAGTTAAGCTCTCGCGTGTTGTTTCTAGCACTTGGTAAAGTGCTTCGAGTGCTGGCTTAACTGACGTAGTAAAGCCTTCTGCTTTTTCACTGCCTAGCTCGTCACGGATAGCATCAGCTAGCTCTAGCATTGATTCAGTTTGCATTTCTGCTGTATCTTCCATCCAGCCTGTGATTCTGTCAACCATATCCTTGGCTGCCATAACAATCTCAGCTTCGTCTTGCTTGCCTTCTTTTACAACAGCAATAGCTTCGTCGATTGCGTCAGCAATAGTATCAGGGCGCTCTGCAATAGCTGCGTTTAGTACATCAAGAAACAATCTGTTTTTTGTGTAACCTTCTTTAGCAACGGAGCCGTAGCCTTCGTTAGTTTCAACTTGGCTCAACTTAGTGCGAATCTTATTTCTAGCATCCTGAAGTTGCTCTGTAGTAAATTTGTCTATGTCAAGCTTTGTGCCAAAACGTTTTGCTAGGTTTTCGTTTAGTGACTTTGCTGTAGCAGGCTTTGAAAATTCTGTTATGTTCATGATATCTTCCTGAATTTGTATTATACTTATTTATCAATCAAAAGATGAAATCATCAATTTGTTGACGTATTTGTTTTGTACTGTCTAAGCTTACCCCTAGACGTGCTCTACGTATTTCTTTTATAGATATATCATTGGATAGTTTTATCTTTTGTATATAAAACACGCTGTCGTTGTAGTGCTTGAGTAGATTTCTATCTAACTCTACTAGTTCTTCAATTGCGTTCTTGCCATCTACTAGAGACTTAGCAATAGCAAGAGCAGAGCTTTTGAAGTTAGTCTTTGCTACTTGCTTGTTAGTAGTAGTATCGTATATCAAATATCCAATACGGTTCTTTCTAATTATTATATTCTTCACACGAATAGAATTGCCTTTTTTATAAGGCAGCGGTGATTCTAGTATTACAGAATCAACAATATCTTCAAGACGTTTAAGTAATATATCAGAAATCATTTTTTGTTATTAAAGTGTACCCGTTGTAATTAGTTTTACTTACCAAACTCTTGCGTATGAGGTTTTCTATTATGACTTGCTCGCGCTCGCCAAAGTTTGACAGGAACGCTGAGCCAGCTAGCTGTTCAAGAACATCCTGTTCTTCATTAGTAGTATACACACCACATATGAGTTCGTTTAATTTCATCGTAAAGAAGCCAGCTGCTGACGTAACGCCTGGAGTTGTTCTTGTGTTGACCTAATTTGATCTTGTACTTGTTTTCTTTGGCCTGCTACTTGCTTGCGGCCTTCAGGTGACTTAGGGTCAACAGCATCATCTGCTCCCATTGGCTCCTGTTGCATTGCTCCTTGTGCTGCTTTACCTGCTATGCTTCCTGCTGCTGTACGGCCTGCCGCTCTGGCCGCGCCCATTGCCCCACGTGCTGCGGCGCCTGCCGCTCCGCGTGCTGCGGCCCCTGCTACTGCTCCTACTACTGGAGCAAGTTCATCAGTGCGTTTGGCAATCTCATCAATCTTCATATTTTTTTCCTTCTGGAAGACTGCTTGCGCTTAGTCGTTCTCTTACCAGTATTTATACTACTAAGCCTGCGGCTTGCTGGGTTAGTTGTTTTTGTGATACGTGTTTTCTTGGCCATCGGTGCGCTCTTGGCAGCACGAGTCTTTTTCATTGTTTGGCTAGCTTTAACGTTGCGTGGCGCCGTACATGTTGTTGACTTAGCAACGATTCTGCCTTTGCGCGAGCCGCTTGTGCATCTGTACTTGCGAACGGTCTTGCCGCCAGTACGTCCAAATATAGGAGTGGCACCTTCTTCTACTTCTGTTGGTTCTTTTTTAACCAACACAAACTCTGTCATACGACCGATGTCTTCTTGAGAGTATATGTATCCTAGCTTATCAGCAAAGCGTTTTAACATTCTGCTATACAATGCTGCGCGTCTGTTCTTGATCTTAGGTGAATTAAGCTCTTCACCTTCGCGCTTTGCTGTAAATGTTAGTACGTTTGTTTCCGGGTGCTCTTGCATAAATGACTTGATTACATCTATTACCGTTGCCATAATCTTAAACTGGTCGCCTTCGCCTGAGCGTTTGATCTCACCGTCTTTTTTAAATCCTACTTCAAAGTTTTCACTATCTGGATGTAAACGTTCGAAGAATACTTCTACAAATCCACCGGAGTCTGTATTAAACTTTGCTTTGATTACCTTGGTAGTTTTCCCAGACCACTGCCATTGATACACATCATTAAACAGCTCGTTGAGTTGACTCACCTCAGCAATAAGCATTACCTACGGCCTCTACTTGACTTGTTTAGTGATGCTACTCTTTTTGATACTGGATTGATCTTTTTTGTTCTACGTGCTTTGCGTGCCATTTTGCCGCCTATGCGTGCTTTTACTTTTTTCATTGCTATGCGTCTTTTGATGTTAGGAGCAGCAAAGCATTGGCTCATATTTGATACAACTCTGCCCTTGCGGGCCCCTCCTGAGCATCTGTACTTACGAACAGCTTTGTTGCCGGCCTTGGCCCAAACTTGCTGCTCGTCTAATTCTTCTTGTGCAAATAACTCTCTTAAAAACATTTTAGCTACCTTATGCGGGCGTAAAGTTCATTAGTATTACAACAAGAGTCGATAATAGACCTGCGATGATTGTTGCTGCGGCGCCTACTAGAACTTTAATTAAACTGTTGTTGCCTTCTTTAATATCGTTGTGTATATTATCAATTTTATTCTCTACAGTGTTTAGCCTAGCATCAAGATTCTCATAACGTATTGCACATAAGTCAACATGTGCTTCTAGACTTTCCTTTTCTAACTGCGTAGTTGTAGATTTTGTGCTCATTATAGCCGCTCCTAAATATTATAAGTCCTGTAGTTGTATTTAGTCAATACGTTTGAAAAGGATATTGCGATTTACATTATTAGTTGCATTGAATGTTGAATCTTTGAATTTTGCCGACTCGTCAAGTTCTGCAATGATTGGAACAAGGTTAAAGTCCTCAGACATAATATCTACTGCTGTCTCACCGTATTCTATTTCAAATTCAAATGTCCAGTATTTGTGTACGCCTTTAAACTTTGTTCCAAAGCCCATGCCATTAATACCAGCTTCGTGTATGCTAGGCGACTTATTTACTGTAGGGTTTGCTCGTATACCAATGGTGTTTAACATTGTAATATAGTTCTGTTGTTGCTGCCATTCACTAGAAGTTGTGTCAAACCTAGCGCAGGTTTCAGTAACGTCGACAAGTGTTGTGATTTCAAATTTCATACTGTATTTAACGCCACAAAAAAAGGGTCCACAAAAATGTGAACCCTTTCTTTAATTTAGCTCAGTTAAAACTTAGTCACCAGTTTGTACTGGACCAGTTCCGCCTGCTGCGAATGTCATCTGGTTAGCAAGTGCTACTGTTGCGCCTGTTAAGTTGATGTCGCTTGCAAGACCAGCTGTTGCGCCGATGTTGCGAATGCGTGCTTGAAGCGTTGCTGCGTTGTTGTGGTGGTTGTCCATAACAACATGAACGCTAAGACCGTTTGCTGCCACGAAGTACATTAGTGGTGCTACTTCTTGAATGATTTGTTCAATTGCGCCGCCAACGCCTACTTCTAAGCTAATGTCAACACCTGGTGTAATCAAGTATGCGTCCATTTGTGATACACTGTAAAGTGTATCCACTGCGTAGAAAGTTGAGCCATTTACTCTTGCAAATTCTGCCATTTTATATTCTCCTAATATGTTAGCAGTCTTCTAACTGCTTATGTAATTATTTATCATCTAAGCAAAAAAGTGCGGTTATTTGCTTTTTTTTGCTCGAGAATGCAGTGCTTTGAAGTTTTGAACGAACGCAGGTCCAGCTTGTACGATATCATCTAGCATTTCAATTGCTGGGAGATAACCTTTTACAAATGAACTAGGTATACTTTTGCCGTCCTTTGCCAAGTCAATAAACCTCTTAGTAAGCATTACATTACTCGTTCCGACTAGATAACGATACAATGCTATTTCACGATTGCGCACTCTTGCTTCAATTCGATCAATAGCATCTTCATCTAAAAACTCCAAGTCATCTGGCATACGAATGTCGTCGAGAAACTTCTCAAGTGCTTCCTCGTTGGTTAAACCTTCGTTGTCAGCTAGAGCTTTAATGAAGTCCATTATCTGCTGGCCATTGAAATTAGTTCTTTGAAACGATCAACTGTAAACTCTTCTTGGTTACGGTCGGCTGCATACTGTTGCATAAGCTTTAGTACATCAGTTAAGCTCTTTGGACCAAAGTCTGCACCTACTTTAGATAGTAGTGTGCCTAGTTCTGCCATCTGGTTATAGACAACATCGTCTGTTGCGGCACTCTTGCCGGGGTCGTTAATATATGCTCTAATCTTCTGAGCCATTTTTAATGCTTGCCTATGCTCTGGCTTAATTTCCATTGATTCAATTAAGTCGAGGGTCTTTCTAATATCATCCATTGTTATCTCCTATTAGTCTAATATTACTAAATCCATTATTTGTCGGTACCAGTCATTGGTGCCTTCTGTAGTTACACGCTTTTTAATATCATCTGGTACACCAACGTCTTGAACTATTTTGCTGTTAGCAAAGTCGTCTAGTATTTTGTCTACTAACTTTTTTGGGTATTTCTTTTCGATTGCTTTTTTAAGTGTTTCGTATGAATACAAATCATCTGCTGTATCCAGTCCTAGCTTAACTGCAATCTCGTCTCCGTTTTTAAACGGTCCGTCAATGATTTCGTTGTTGCTTTTTTTAGTGTAGCCAGGGCCCTTGGCTTTAGGAACAGGAGTGCGCTTGACTCTAACAAGTCCGTCTTTTTGTCCCCACATCCAACGCTCCTGCTCTACAGGCCGACCATCGTCGATAACATCGTCGCTGTTTATTACGTCGAGGTTTTTAGCAATGTCTGCAATTAATAGGTTACGAAATACGCCTTTGTACTTTGAGTCTTTTTCGTGCGGTGCATGAAAGAATGTCTTTAACCACTTCGGGTCACCTGGCATAAAGTCTACTTGCACAAATCCTGTACGCGGCTTAGTTGTTTGCTTCGACTCATCGTAGCCAACAATCTGCACCTTTGTCATAATTACTGAGCTCTTGGCAATATCTTTTACAATATCGCTCTGTTCTAATCTCTTAATAAATTCCGGAATGTCATCAGTATCAATCTCAAGTGCGACATCAATGTCGCCGCTAAACTCTTTCTTGTTAACTGAGCCTAACGCATTGTCGCGTAAGTTAACACCTAATACTTTTTCTAATGATACAAGTGTTGCTTCTATTTCTGAAATATGAATTGGTCCAACGCCTGGCATTGCGCCGCCTTCGAATAATTTGTTTGTCATTTCTTCTTTGCCTCAATTACTTTTTGTATTGAACGGCGAAACTTCTTTGGATCGCCGGTGCGTATTGAATTAAGAAAACGGCGCTCAAGTTCTGATGCCGTTTCAATATCGTATGTTTCGTGTATCTTTGATAGCAGATTAATAGAACTCTCTATGATATTACTCGCAGTGGCATCAATGAAGCGATCATTGTCCCTGTTGCCGTGCAAGTTGTTAAGCTCTTCTAAAATACTTCTAGTTTGTTTTTTCATAACACTTATTCCCTTAATACTATTTAGCACGAGAACCAGTTAGGACAACTCGAGGATGAGTCAATCAACGGTTGACACTTGTAACAAGTGAATATATAAGTATTACTATGAAACGGATACTAAAGTCAATCATTAAATTACTGTCTATCGAATACAAGTATGATGTCGATCACACCATGCGTGAAGTTATGCAGAGTGTATACGGTATGCGCTAGCTGCATAACGGGGTTGCAATATTAGCTGTTGCTTTCTCGCCTTAGATGTATTAAATATAGTAGTATGTTGCAGTGCAGCATTTACAAACATATACACACTGAGGTAAAAAATAATATGATATCACTATTAACAAGCTTGGTTAACCCCAAGAAATTCGGTTGGACAGACCGTGATGCGTTAGCTTATGCTAAAATAGAATACAAGAATGACACTTCCTGGGCATACCACCAATTGGTTACAAAAGGGAGCGTTGAATGATTAACTTCTTAAAAAACTTATTCAAGTTTGATTCACGCAGTGCTGAACAAAAAGAAATTGAAACTTGGTTGTCTAATTCGTCAGATCTAGCAGACCTAGAGCGTAGACAAAAGCAACTACAACGCGGTACTGCTCCGATGCAATTGCACACTAATCTAAGAGGATGGATGTGATGAACTTTTGGAAACGGATGATTAAAAGTATGGAAATAAGCGGCGCGCATAGAGCAGCTCGAGAAATGCGTAACCTAGGTTATTATCGCGAAGCAGATGATCTCATGAAAAGCATCAATCGAGATGCTTGACTTTCAACAAAGACACAGGATTAGCGTAACGCAATGTCCTGTGTCTTCGTTGCTATCTTACGTAGCTTTTCTCTAGCTGATTGATTTTTAGTATTATCGATAATTTCATCCCAGACTTCGGCAGGAATGGATCCTATATCTGTGATGATGCTATTGATAAGATCGAGCGGAGAACTTGATCCTTGTACTGTATTGTTCCATACTGAGTCAGCAATAACGGTAACATCACCTACGGAGAGTGATGACTCGGGTGTTATTATTTCAACTAATGTAGATGTATTGAGTTGACTGTGATATTCCAAGGAAGAATAGTAGGCACAAATGTGCTGCTTCCATCTCTTGCGAAGAAGTTGCCAGCTACATCTATTTCAGGATCGCCGTCGCCATTGATCTTGATATTGATCGGGACGTTGATTGTAAATTCTCTTGCTCGCATCTAGTATCTCCTATTAATATTATTTATCTTACTGGTTGACATTGCTAAATAACTCTGTTATAACAATGACATACACACACTTAGGAGAGTAAAAATGACAGATATGACTAAAATGGCAGAAGAATTTAAGAAAATGATGCCAACGTTTACACCAAATAAGAACGGTTACGAGCTGAGAACTAAGGTGTTAGAGTTTGCCCAAAATCAAACCTGGCGAGACTATTATGCCAAGTGGGGTCAGTTCGAAACCAGCGTGAAAAAAGAAGGTGACGAAGTAGTTACTACTATTAATCTACCTGAGGTTCCTAGAGCAGACACCGTTCTGGAAACTGCCAACAAGTTTTATGAGTTTGTTAGCAACGGTAGCGGATTAAACAAGAAATAATAAACTTACAAAACTTACTATTAGAATGTCAGGGCATAGCCCTTTATTAATAAATTATAGAATGAAAGCCCCAGCTAGTTTACGCTAGCTGGGGTTAACCTTTTATTACTTCTTGAAGTGTACGTAAAGATCGTTTACAGTAGTACCGAAGCTGGTCACACGGATCTGGCTGGTGCCGCCGTTTTTAGTATTTTCAACAGCTTTGGCATTGGTAGCATTTTGATCTGCTACTCCACTGTCGACTTCCAAATCACCGCCCGAACTATTAGTAAAGAATATGTAAATTTCTTTGCCGGGCGTGATATTAGTATATGCAACTGTGACAGTCTCACCTGTGATGGTAGCACGAACAAATCTATCACTAGTAAAGTCAATAGTAAGCGTTTGCCCTGATCCAAATGACCCTGCGTTTCGTGTTGGGTATACCGTATTAGTTGCGGCAATAGTACCATTGCTATCACGAGCTACAATTTTTGATGCTGTGTTTGTGGTAGTAGCATCTACTGAATGTGTTACAATGCCACTGCCGTCATAATCGCCGCCTGTTAGATAGTTTCCTGGACTCAGGGCAAACAATGTTCCACCCAGTGCTACTCCGCTGATTGTCGAGTTGGCCAACTTGTCGTTAGCTATGCTGCCAGCTAACATAGTATTAGTAACTGTGCC
>Ga0136655_1000043_pt1 | contig 46432 bp, 31 predicted proteins | sample CPBDNA_2_FD_94863 | JGI IMG/M metagenome (GOLD analysis project Ga0136655, IMG submission 94863) | Freshwater to marine salinity gradient microbial communities from Chesapeake Bay, USA - CPBay_Spr_15_0.8_DNA (version 2) | ecosystem: Environmental > Aquatic > Marine > Coastal | place: USA... | reverse complement strand
ATAAATTGAAACTCATTAAACGTAGGGCTTATGGATTTTTAGATTTTGAAAGCTTTAAAGCTCGTGCAATGGTAGAATTTTATTAACATATATATTTTCCGTAAAATATGTAGTTGAACCAAATAATTAAGTTTAATTTAGTTCATAGAATAGAATAAGGTTAACTTTTTTCCCTTCAAATAGTATAAACTATAAAAAATCTCCTATCTTTCCGAACAGAGAAAAATTTCACACAATTCACATAATTTGCACTCGTATGGCTAAGCAGCAACCGAATAAAAAAGAGCACCCTAGCAAAAAAAAATCATCACCTGCTTCAAAAGCACCTGATTTTTTAATAGTAGGTATCGGCGCTTCGGCAGGAGGATTGGAGGCATTCAAAGAATTTTTTAATAATATGCCGCCTGATACAGGTATGGCTTTTATCATCGTACAACATTTAGACCCCACTCATAAAAGTTTTCTAAGCGACTTGTTAAGGCATTATACAAAAATGGAGGTGTTGGAAATAATAGATAATACCAAGGTTTTACCGAATACCATTTATACTATTCCACCTAATAAGGAACTAGGCATTTTTAATAAAACCCTTCAGTTGATGGAGCCTGTCAAACTGCGGGGACACCGACGAACCATTGATTATTTTATGCGCTCGCTGGCAGATGACCAAAAAGATAAGGCAGTCGGGATTATCCTTTCAGGTACGGGAATAGAAGGAGCAATAGGATTGAAAGCGATTAAAGGAGCAGGAGGGTTGACCATGGTCCAAGACCCAAATACTGCCAAATATGATGGGATGCCTCGGAGTGCTATTGCCGCAAGTTCCGCCGATTATATATTGGCTGCGGACAAGATGCCCTCCAAATTAGTGAATTATATGAAAAAAAGGCGGATAAAGCCCATTTCGGTACAAACAGAAATAGTGTTTCAACAAAATATATTGGAAAAAATCTTCTTGCTTTTACGAGACCAAACGGGGAATAATTTTTCTTATTATAAAACCAGCACTATTATCCGTCGGATTAATAAACGGATGGCGATAAATCAAATTACCAAACTGGAAACCTATCTGAAATACCTACAGAAAACACCAGATGAAATTAATTTGCTTTTCAACGAATTGTTAATTGGGGTCACTAATTTTTTTAGAAATAAAGCCGCTTTTAAAGCATTAGAAGATAAAATCATTGCTGAAATAGTAAAAAATAAATCTGCCAAAGATGTGATTCGAGTTTGGGTGCCAGGTTGCTCAAATGGTGAAGAAGCTTACAGTATTGCCATGCTTTTTGACGAAGCTTTGAGGAAGCAGCGAAAAAAAATACCGTTTCAACTATTTGCTTCTGATATAGACGAACGGGCTATTGACACCGCAAGAATGGGCATCTATCCTAATAGTATCGCTGTCGATGTGGGGGAAACTCGATTACAACGCTATTTTATAGTAGAAAATCATGTTTGTAAGGTAAAAAAAGAATTGCGAGATAAGGTTATTTTTGCGGTACAAAACTTGATTATAGATCCGCCCTTTTCCAAACTGGATTTAATAAGTTGCCGCAATTTGTTGATTTACTTAAATACAGATGCTCAAAAACGCGTTTTTCCAATTTTTCATTATAGCCTCAATCCTGAAGGCAAGCTTTTTCTTGGAACTTCGGAAACGATTAGTCAATTTAGTAATTTATTTACGCCATTAGACCGAAAAAATAAACTCTTTATCAGAAAATCGGGCATAGTCAAACAAAGACCGATGTTGGATTTTGCTCGAACCGACATTGATTATGATTCGTTGCAGAAAATTAAAATGGGAGTGCCTCAAAGACATCCGACTTTGAAACTTTCAGATCTTACCGAAAAAATCCTACTCCGTAATTACGCACCTAGTTGTGTGGTGATTAACGAAAAAAATGTTGCGCTTTATTTTTATGGAAATACAGGCAAATATCTACAGCCCTCGACTGGAGAGGCCAATCTTAATATCCTAGAAATGGCTCGAACTGGTTTAAAATCTGACCTGCGAGCAGCTATTTCTATAGTTCGAAAAAATAAAACAGATGTAGTACGTGCAGGGGTTCGGGTAAAGTCTAATGGAGGGCATTCGACCATCACCCTAAAGGTAAAACCAGTCAACCAATCGGAAACGGAAGAACAGTTGATAATGATACTTTTTGAAGATTTTGCACCGACTATTCAAACACCGATTCCTGTGAAACCAGCAAGCGAAGGGGAACAAGCGCATATCGTTGAATTGGAACATGAACTGGCTTCTACCAAAGAATATTTACGCACGACTATTGAGGAATTGGAAATATCCAACGAAGAACTAAAGTCCGCCAATGAGGAACTGCAATCTGCGAATGAAGAGTTACAAAGTACCAATGAAGAATTGGAAACTTCCAAAGAAGAATTGCAGTCGGTCAATGAAGAAATGATTACGGTAAATACGGAATTGCAAAATAAAATATTTGAACTAGCACATGCCCACGATGACATGTCCAACCTATTGGCTAGTACAGAAATCGGTACTGTTTTTTTGGGGAGTGACCTAGAAATCAGGCGTTTTACACCGTCTATAACCAAAGTAATTAATTTGATTCAAACGGACATTGGTCGGTCTATCCGAGACCTCGCTACCAACCTACGTTACGATGACTTGGCAATAGATGCTCAAAAAGTGTTAGATGATTTAAGCGTCATTCGAAGAGTCGTTCAGGCAAAAGATGGACAATGGTTTCACATGCAGATAACCCCCTATCGCACGACCGACAATGTCATTGACGGTGTAGTGATGACCTTTGTGGATACTACCGAAGAAAAAAATATAGAAGAAAAATTGAAAAAGGTCAATGAACATTTTAATTTAGCATTGGAAGCCCTGCCTGCTGTAGCTTTTACCTGCAAAGCAAACGATAATTTAGAATTTATTTTTGTAGGGGCAAGTGCCAAAAAAATATTGGGCTTTAGCCCAGAAAATTTTATGGACAATCCTGGTTTCTGGATAAAACGCATCCACCCTCAAGACCGAAAAAACGTAATAGCAACTTTAGCAAAATTAAGTTCCGAAAAATTTATTGACTACGAATACCGCTGGAAATGTGCGGATGGGATATACAAACGATTCATTAGCCATGTTCGCTATGTTAAGTCACCCAAAAAAGAAGAGGAGGACTATTTAGTGGGCATTTGGCAATATATTTCTGCTAACCCAAAAACCAAAGATTCATGAAAGATAAATTTAACGAAAGCTTGAGAGCAAAGGCAGAAGCGCGATTACAGGCAATGCCTGAGTTAGGGGATAATCCCTCGGTGGAAGAAGTAAAAACCCTTGTCCACGAATTGCGAGTTTATCAAGTAGAGTTGGAAATGCAAAATCAAGAATTGCGAGAAGCACAAGAACGACTGGAAGCCTCTAGAGACCGATATACCGACTTATTTGAATTCGCACCCTTGGGCTATTTTATTTTGGATAAAAATGGGCTGATTGTGAATGCGAATTTAACAGGATGTAGCATGCTGGGAATCGAAAGAAAACGGCTATTAAAAAAACCTTTTGCCCTATTTGTTGCGGGAGGGCTTAAAACAGTTGGTATTTTTCGCAAATATTTTAAAGAAGTTTTTCAAACGGACACCCAGCATATCCTAGAAATCAAATTAAAAAGAAAAGAAAAAAACGATTTTACCGCTCGGCTGGATTCGGTGAGAATGCAAGATGAAAGGAATCATCCGACCCTTTGTCGGATGGCAGTAACAGACATCACCAACGAAGAACGGGCAAAAAAACAATTGGAAGAAGTACTAGAAGCCCTGGAAAAAGAAAGAAGCAGGATTGCTGCCGACCTACATGACAGTATCAACCCCTTATTGTCCATCAGCAAATTAAGTATAGAATCTAGTATCAATGCACGCTCACCATCAGGGACCAACGATAAAAATCCTTTGGATAATGCCGTCAATATGTTAGAAAGGGCTATCAAGGAAATAAAGGCTATTTCTGCCAACCTATTGCCAACTATTTTACGGGATTTTGGAATCGTTACTGCCCTACAAGACCTAGTTGAAAAAATTAATCAAAGTGAATCTTTACAAGTTAATCTGGATATACACATTGCCAAACGACCAAATAAAAAAATTGAACTAGCCCTATTTCGGATAACTCAGGAGTTGTTGAATAATGTGCTCAAACATGCCAAAGCCAGTAAGGTGGAAGTCCAATTAATTCTCCATAGACAGAGTATCGTGTTAATGGTCAATGATAATGGGAAAGGCTTTGATAGTAATAATCAACTATTTTTTACCAATGGCTTTGGATTCCACAATATATTCAGTAGAGTTAAAACCTTGGATGGTACGGTAGATATTGATTCAACTATTGGGTTAGGAACTTCTGTGGTGATAGAAATACCTTTAGGCAGTAGGCAGTTTGTTCAGAATTTGGGATAAAGTTCCCCGACTTTTTTTGTCCGATGAATCTAGTCTCCAGACTAGGAATATCGAAACAAAAATTACGGGTTGAAAAAATTCATATATCTCCTTAATTCTAAACCGTCTAAAAATTAACTATTTAGATAGCTATGATTTTGGTAGTTGATTTATCTACTATCAAAAATCCAGTATCTAGAATCAATTTACCAATCAACTTTATTTATCTCTCAATAAAATCCACCCTCCTAAAAGCATTCGAAGCTTTGAGGGGGCGCACAGAAAGCGCCCCCGTAGCAGCTAACCCGAAATCTACAGCTTATTTATTTATTTTTCCTAAAAATAAGGCGTTATATTAAATGACCACCTTATATCAATAAAATATAAATGGTTTGGAAATGATTATTTATTGAGGAACACATTCCAGAATTTCCTTAATATTTCTAAGCAAGTCCACCATCGTAAAAGGTTTAGTCAAATAGCGATCTGCGCCAGAACTTGCCCCCAACAGCTTATCTCCTTTTTGCGCCTTGGCGGTCAGAAAAACAAACGGAATCATAGCGGTTTTAGCATTGGCTCGGAGCGCATTCAACAACTCAAAACCATTCATTTTAGGCATGGTGACATCACTGATAATGAGGTCAGGTCGCTCATTTTTTGCACTTTCCAACCCTATTTGTCCATTTTTTGCAGCAACGACTGTATAGCCTTTTAATTCTAGCAACTCTGTAGTTGTTTCTAGAATGTCTACATCATCCTCGACGACTAGTATTTTTTTAGTGGATACTTTCTCGATTGGGGGCTTTATCATAGTTCTTGTTTTAATTAATGAAAAGTAATAAAGACTGTACGAAGTTTTGAAAATGCTTTAGTAACGCCTAATCTAGGGACGGGGCAGCACTAAAGCTCAATTCCAAAACACCAGAATAGACAAGCAGTATTTCGCTTTTCGCATATGATTAAAAGAAGTCAGATGAGCAAAAATGAGCTGATTCAATTGTTAGAAATTGAATCATGCTACATTTTGAGTTTAATGCCATTAAAGTGTTTCATAGTGGAAATAGGCATTTTGTTACTCACCCAAAAACAAAATTTGACTAAAGGATTGGGTGATTGAATGGGGATTTAGGCGTTAAATATTTACGAAGATAAGTAGTCTTAAATAAGAGCTTGTTGAGAATTTATCCTTTAGGCTAAAAAAACGCCTTTTTCGTCCTGATTTCGTATAGCTTATTAACAATATCGATAGCTATTGAGCTATTACAAAGAAATTTCACATCATCAGCACAAAAGATCCATCTTCATTATCTCCAAAAACAAATCCCTAACAAGCTCTAATAAAAAAGTCGGGTGATTTTTGGTTATATTAATCAGGTCATCAGCAATTTCACAAAACCTTGTTTGCGAAAGCTGATGCCATAGATTTTTGGGGTTACCCTTACCGATGTCTACAAAGATAGGTGAGAATAACATTTTTTTTCAGAGGGCAGGAACGTAAATTTAAACTACGTTTTAGAACGTATATTTTAAATTATTTTTTAATATATTTTAAATTAAAATTCATAAATCAAATCAAATCAAATCAAATCAAGCCTTTCTTTGCTGCATAATTAGTAAGTGCAGCCGCATTATGAAGATTGAGTTTTTCCATCATATTTCGGCGATGAGTATCTACAGTACGATGGCTAATAAATAGTTTTAAGCCGATTTCCTGATTAGTCAATCCTTGTGCCACCAATTTTAGTACCTCTATTTCTCGTTTGGTGAGTGGTGTATTATAAATTTTATCGTAAATACGGGGCTTTTCGTTCGAAAAAATTAATTTACTAGAAACCTCTTTACTGAAATAACTATCACCCGTACTTACTGTATTGATTGCTAGAAGTAACTCTTCTTTTTTGCAGGATTTTAGAATATATCCTTTGGCACCCTTTTGTAACATTCGGCGAAAGTAGTGTTCATCATCATGCATCGAAAAAACCAAAATATTTAGCGCTGGATATTTCTCTAAAAGCGGAGTAATTACTTCTAAACCAGAACATTCAGGCATATCTATATCTAATAAAAGAACATTTACTTGTTGCTGGCCTATATTATTAAGCAATTCTTTGCCGTTTGATGCCTCCCCCACTACCGTTAAGTCCGTTTCATTTTCTAAAATACTTCGCAAGCCTTCTCGAAAAAGGTGGTGGTCGTCTGTTATAAAAATTTTAATACTCGATGTGTTCATTTTTTTTAATGGTTGATTAACTAAAGATAAAGCGTCTAAAAAGCTTATGTTATTGTAGCAATTTACTAATAGACATTATGTACAGCGATTATTTTGGACTTAAACAGCACGTAAATATATTGTCCTACGCACATGCAGGCAGAATATAACATTTTTCTAGACATAAGGTCTAATAAAGGTACAATCCATTTTCAGAAAAGATGAAATGATATACTTTGTCGGGACAATTAGCTAATAATTTCTGACGCCAACTCTTTTTTGGTCAACCAAGAATCCATTAAAAAGGCAATTAAAAAACCAAAGCCTATGAATCCTCCTGCAAAAAATACTACTTTCCACGCATCAGTTCCCATCTCTGAAGGTTGTATGAATCCGCCAAAAATAAATTGATAAAGAAATAAAGCTATTGGCATACTAATCCCAAAAGAAATACCGTGTCTAAAAAAGAAATCCTTCCAGACTCTTTCAAAATTACTTTCATGCTTTTTCCATCTAATTATACAGGCAATTAGTATCCAAATACCAAATAGCATAGCACTATACGGATTATCTCCTTCAATCACTCCGATGGCACGCTCCAATCCATGTACCAATCCTGTAAAAATAGCAATGTATCCTCCGTTTACCCGATCTAAGCGGTCAGAAACGATTAGCCAAGCAAAAAATAAGAAGTAGAAAAAAAACTGTAGCCAATGACTCATCAATTCATCAATCCAATAAATTTGTTCATACAATTCTCCTGAAGTAATACCAAGCTGTTCTCTCGAGAATATTTCGATTGTATTAACAAAATGTATTCCTGTGGCATAAACATACATTGTTGCCAAAAATAATGCAAAAAACTTTGCTCTCCTAACAGATTTACCTAAGACTTCTTGTTCATTAGGTCCAAACACAATGAGAATGAGTCGATAAAATACGTACCATAAAATTGGAACATAAACAAATTGTTCAAACCAATGATTCGTAGATACGCCATGAATTAGGGTATAACATATCCAATCGAAGCCCAATACTTTTCCTAAGAAACCACAAAAAATCACTTTATAATGGTAGGCAAGGCAAACATAAAGCATCAACCAAGTCATTGATTTATTCGCTGATGCTGGTATTTTAGTACTGGTAATTAGCCGACTTTGGATAATCTGCGGTTGACTCATAAAATAGTTTTCTAAAATCTAGCATTTATCTTAGAATTGAAGTTGCAGGTGGTTAAACCTAGCTAATTAACTCAAGTTGCGGACAATTGTTTTATTGTTAAATTGCTATATTGTTATTCCTCTAAACAGCATATAAGTCTGGATTACCAGATAAATATAACAATATAATTGTACAACAATGTAGCCTATTTTTAATTATTTCACATGCTCCGCAACTTAGATTAATTAATTGCTGGCTCTTCGACTGATAAAAGCTATGATACGGCCTCTTTAACATCTTTGGTAGTATTTATATCCCAAAAATTATTATGGTTACACGGTTCTACAGTTTCTTCAAAAACTTTTTGTGCTGCTTGATAGCCTTTTTCAATTCTTGATAAAACTTGGTCTTTGCTAAAATCGAGCGTGTTTCCGATGGTATCCTCTGGTTGAATAATCTTATAATAAAATTTCCGAAGCGTCCTACCATCTTTTAAATTGGTTAGGCAATAGGGTTCGTTATTCTCATCCATGCCAAATGCATCTACCTGTCGAAGCAAATCATTTATGCGAATAAATTCACTAATATCATTTTCAAATATTTCATTTAAGGTAATGTCTAACATGGACCGATAGGCGATATTTAAAAAATTCAGTTGCTTATCAGAGGCTTCCTTAAGCGGTTCTAATTTGCCACAATGATTGTTAATAATGATGATGTAGTAATCCGTATTCTTATCATAATTTTCATTTACATCTTTTACAATATCGCCCAGTGGGGAGACATTTCGAATGCCCCCATCCACTAATTTATTAATAGGTTGACCATCAATTGGAGCAATAGATTTTACCATGGGGAAAATAGCAGGCATAGCAGCCGATGCCAGTATCGCTTTTTTAAATTCTTTATCCGAAAGGGAACTATGTTTAATAGAGTAATACTTCCCGTTTTCCAAACTAACGAAACCTACTCGAAGAATTTCACTCTTAACCTCCGCTACATTCATGAGCTGGTTGATTTTTTCTTCTAAGGGTTTACTGGATGCTACTGCCTCCATATTCAATATTTTCTCAATGATTTGTTTGCCAAATTTTTCTTGATTTTTTTTAAATAATAAGCCAAGCTTATTCCGCCAGTTAAGTTTGGGTATCAATTTAAGAAAAATATTCTTCAAACTTGGTTGAAAATCCTTATTTACAAAATCAGAGACCCAGACTGCTCCAGGGTTTCCTGCAATGGTATTTGTCCATAAATCCTCTAATTCGGGGAATTTTCCAGCAGCTACCATCGCAGCATTCAGGCTCCCAGCAGATATCCCAGCTATATAATCAAACAATACATCCTTTCCTTCTGTATGGCTGTCAGCGTGAGGTATGCCCTTTTCAAAGATGTATTTTAATGCGCCTATTTGGAAAGCGCCCTTAGCACCTCCACCACTTAGTACGAGTATGTATTTTTTCTTTTTCATGATATTTTTTTGATAATAAAGACAGTTCAAAACATCAAATCTGTACTTTAAATTAGTATTAAATAAATATATCAATGCAATGATATGCTTTATAGTGACCATACAAGATGACTTTTGTTATTTCTACCGATTGACTTTTATCATTAACTAGGAAGATTATTAAAGGTAAATTGGGAGAAAATTCATTTTATAAAAAAGATTTATCAAAACAAGGATAGTATGAATGGAGGACAAATAATTGCACAAACACTACAACTTTATGGCGTTGACCATTTATTTACCCTTTGCGGGGGACATATTGCACCTATATATGTGGAAGCAGAAAATGCAGGAATGGAGGTAGTAGATGTTCGAGATGAAGCCTCAGCTGTTTTTGCAGCAGATGCCTATGCTCGGCTAAAAGGCATTCCTGGAGTAGTGGCGGTAACCGCAGGTCCTGGATTAACAAATTCCATTACTGCCTTGAAAAATGCACAAATGGCACAATCCCCCATTCTATTACTAGGTGGCGCAACCGCAACCATGTTAAAAGGAAGAGGAGCTTTACAGGATATTGACCAGATGGCTTTGATAAAACCTCATGTAAAGTGGGCGGTTCCCATAAAAAGATTAAGAGATTTGGCATCGGCTATTCACAAGGCAATGAAAATTGCTTTGCAAGATGTTCCAGGCCCTGTTTTTATAGAGTTACCGGTAGATTTACTCTATGGCGAAAAAGAAATAAGGGAATGGTATGCTAAGGACATCGCTAAAAATACAACGCTGAAAGATAAAATGGTCAGCTGGTATTTGAAAAATCACCTTCGCAAAATGTTCGCACAAGTACCGCCCATTCGCACGTTAGCACCACCAATACCTTCTTTTCCACCAATCGCTTCTTTTAATATTCAGGATGCAAAGCAACAATTAAAAAAATCAAAAAGACCTGTTTTAATCATCAGTAGCGGAGCGATGCAATCCCCTAGTCAGGCAGTTCAATTATCCACAGCCGTCAAAAAATTAGGCATACCCGTTTACCTAAGCGGAATGGCGAGAGGGCTGACAGGACATCATGATGAAGTGCAATTTAGACACCAACGAAAAATAGCACTTCGGGAAGCAGATTGTATTTTACTGGCGGGTGTACCCTGTGATTTTCGACTGGGATACGGAAAAGCGTTAAATCGAAAAGCTTTTAAAATTACCATCAATAAAAGTAAAACAGAATTAAGAAAGAATATAAAACCACAACTTCAATACCAATGTGACCCCGCCACTTTTTTGATTCAATTAGCTTCAGAAGCAACTGACTTGCCTAATTGGGCTGATTGGAAAGAAACCTTACAAAAAAGAGAAGCAGAAAGAGATGCCGAAATACAGGAAATGGCACAAAATGAAGTCAAAGACATCAACCCCTTAGCCTTATTTCTAAAAATGGAAAATTTGCTTCCCGATGCTTCGATTTTAGTCGCTGACGGCGGAGATTTTGCAGCATCCGCTTCTTATACCCTTCGCCCACGAGCACCCTTGAAGTGGTTAGACCCTGGTGCTTTTGGCACACTTGGTGTCGGTGGTGGCTTCGCCCTCGGTGCAGCCATTCACTATCCAGATGATTATATATGGATTATCTATGGAGATGGAAGTGCTGCTTATAGCCTGATGGAATTTGATACTTTTAAGAAAAGAAATTTAAAGGTCTGTGCCATCATTGGAAATAATGGTTCTTGGGAGCAAATTGCCAGAGACCAAGTGACCCTATTGGGCGCAGCAACGGCTACTACCCTTCCGCAATCCAATTATCAGGATATTGCAAAAGCATTTGGAGCAGACGGAGAACGGGTGGACAATATGGAAGCATTTGAGCAAGCTATCGGTAATGCCAAGGAAAGTATGGATAAAGGAATCCCCTATGTTATCAATGCAATCATTGGTTCTACACCGTTTCGGAAAGGGAGTATTTCCATTTAGTCATAACAAATAAATTACAAAACCAATTAAACGCTGCACGTTATGAATATTTTAGAAAAAATGAAGCTTTTTGTACATGTACTAAAATGGCGATTCACTTGGAATAGAAGAAAGTTAAACTACCTCCCCAAAAATGTGGATAACCCCAAATTTATTACGGCTCACCAGGCTGCTGCCTTAATTTCAGATGAGGCTACCGTCTTTTCGGCTGGCTTTGCTGGAAATGCTCGTTGCTCTGTCTTCTTTTGGGCAATTCGGGCCGCTTTTCAAAAAACAGGACATCCTCAAAAATTAACATGGATAAATGTAGCCGCTCAGGGCGGCAGAGGAAAAGTACCGGGAACGGTAGAAGAATTAGGTTTACCAGGCTTGTTTTCCAAATATATAACTGGACATTTAGAAACTACTAAAGCTCAATTAAAACTGGCAGAAAAAGGGTTATTGGAATTGCATACGATGCCACAAGGAGTCATGACTTATATTTTAGAACAACAGGCGAACAAACAATCTTATGTCCAATCAAGGGTAGGTTTGGGGACTTTTATTGACCCTGCTACAGGAGGCGGCACTTCGGTCACGCCTAATGCTATGCAGGAATATGTGGAGACTTCCGAAGACGCTTTGACCTATCATTTACCAAAACTGGATTATACGTTGTTCAATGCGCCTTATGCAGATAAAGAAGGGAATATTTACTTTCACCACGCTTCTACCCTTACTGAAAACCGAGTTTCCATAGATGCCACACGAGCTAATAATGGAAAGGTATTGGTGACGGTTAGCGGAATTATTCCTAAAGAGGAAGCCAAAATAAGTGTTCCTTCGGATAAAATAGATTATATTATTGTTCATCCCTATAACGAACAAATTATATCCATTCCCCAACAAAAAAATTGGCCCATATTTACACCTGATGGAGTTGGAAGTACCGATAAAACAGCGCAAAAATTAAAATTTATCAATAAACTATTAAAAATCACACCAGTAAGAGGGGAAGTAGGAAACCTATTGGCTAGACTGGCGGCAACTCTTTTTGTAGAAGTTGCACCAAAAGAGGCAATGATAAATATTGGGGGAGGTTTTCCAGAAGAGGTTGCTCGTATTATTGTAGAACAAGGTTTAGCCAAAGATTTACTATTTACAACCGAGGCGGGCGCTTATGGGGGCTTACCAGTTCCAGGTATCTTTTTTGGTGCCTCGATTAAACCAAGAAAAATTATTAGTTCGGCCGAAATGTTTCACTTATATGAACAGCAATTGGATGTTGCTATATTGGGGTTTTTACAGGTAGATTATGCTGGGAATGTAAATGCTTCCAAACGAGGGCCGAATATTACGGATTATGTAGGACCAGGCGGTTTCCCCGATATAGCTGATGGTGCTAAAACCGTAATTTTTGTGGGTAGCTGGATGGCAAATGCAAACTACACTATTAATGCTAACAAATTGACCATTGCTGAAAGTGGAAAAGCAAAATTTGTAGCTGCAGTGGACGAGATAACCTTTAGTGCCAAAGAAGCCTTAAAACAAAAGAAACAGGTGTATTATGTAACCCATGTGGGCATATTCAAACTGACCAATCAGGGCTTGCGATTGATTCAAAGGATGCCTGGAATCGCGATTGAAAACGACGCTTTTATTCGCAAAACCCAATTGGCTATTGAAAATATCCCTTTTGTTGATTCATCTGTGATTACTGGAAAAAATTTTGCGCTTCGATGGAAGAAAGAGGAGGCGATTTTCGATTAAATAACCCAAATTGCGGACAAGTAAAGCGGATTGCCAATCCGCATTACTTTTTCCGCTAAATAGAAAAGTAGAATTTGATAAGCTAAGTTTTTGACTTAACTACCATCTTTTCAAAACTATTGACTTATCCCATAAAAATTTCATAATCTTAAGGGCTGCAAAATCCATTTACAGGCTTCGCAACAACTCTATTATACCAACTTCGGTCAAAAAATATAATTTCTCCAAGTTTAGACAATAAAACAAATCCAATAATTAATCCTCCATTATTTTGTAACACCATACTTTTAGTTATCTTGTAAGCAATGGTATTACCTTATCTATCATACATCCTGCTTTTGCCACACACCGTCTTCTAATGGCTATAGAGGTCTAGCACTAGAAATTGCATTAATCCAGCAGCAATAAATTGATTACCAAATAGTAGCAATTGTATATGAATTGCCTGTATCCTTTAATACTGCTGCTTTCCTTATCGACCTATAGTATTTTCAAATGAAAATTATTTTATTATTTAACTATTTTAAAACAGCGACTCTATGGAAAAGTATCAAGCTATTACCTTAAAGAATTTTAGAGATTTCCCACAAGTCGATTACCATCTTACCAAACAAGAAAAGTTTGCTGTTGATGTAGTTGGTAGTGTATTGCCTTTTAGGGCAAACAATTATGTGGTCAATCATTTAATTGATTGGGATAACTACCAAAATGACCCTATTTATACCCTTACCTTTCCCCAAGAAGACATGCTTCGTCCTGCTCATTTTCAGGAAATGGCAGATGCCATTCTGGCGGGCGCAAAAAAGGGAGAAATAAAATTAATTGCCAATAAAATACGCCGCCAATTGAATCCTCATCCTGCTGGTCAGATGGAGCAAAATTTACCTATTTTGGATGAAGTGAAGTTAACGGGTGTACAGCATAAATATCGAGAAACCATGCTCTTTTTTCCCAGTCAGGGACAAACTTGTCATGCGTATTGTACCTTTTGTTTCCGTTGGCCTCAATTTGTTGGAATGAATGAGTTGAAGTTTGCGATGAGAGATACCGAATTGATTATTAAATATTTGCGGGCTAATCCTACCATCACCGACATTTTATTTACAGGAGGCGACCCGATGATAATGAAAACAAAAGTATTAGCCACTTATTTGGATGCGTTGATTGAAGCAAAAATTCCTAATCTTCGCACTATCCGTATGGGCAGCAAAGCTTTATCTTATTGGCCGCAACGGTTTGTGACGGATGAAGATGCAGCTGATTTATTACGATTATTTGAAAAGGCAAGAAAATCAGGTATTCACATTGCTTTTATGGCACATTTCAATCATCCAAATGAATTAAAAACGCCGATGGTTGAAAAAGCGATTGCAAAAATTTTGGATACAGGAACAGTCATTCGTACCCAATCGCCGATTATGAAACACATTAATGACGATCCCGATACTTGGGCAACAATGTGGCAACGACAAGTCGAATTGGGATGTGTGCCCTATTATCTTTTTTTGGCTCGAGATACTGGCGCCCAACACTACTTTTCTGTTAAATTAGAACGAGCATGGCAAATTTTCCGAGAAGCTTATCAGCAGGTTAGTGGTATTGCGAGAACGGTAAGGGGGCCAAGTATGTCTGCAGGCCCAGGAAAAGTACAAATATTAGGTGTTTCGGAAATAATGGGAGAAAAAGTTTTTGTTTTGCAATTCATTCAAGGTAGAAATCCTGATTGGGTTGCACGCCCATTTTTCGCTAAGTATGATGCTAATGCTATTTGGTTGGATGAGTTGTACCCAGCGTTTGGAGAGGCTAAATTTTTCTTTGAAACCGAATATCCTTTGAAAAGAAAGCAATTAAAAGTGTTTGGAAAAAATGTTAGTTTGAAGGAGGTAGTAAGTAGTCTGACAATTTTAAACTAACATCTTTTAAAAATTAAGTACCAACTCATAATTACTAATAATTGTGTGTTGGTACTTGGTGGAATTTTATTACGAAGGGCGTGTAAGACCGCTTTTAATACTCTGACTGCTCCATCTTTATCTTCAGGGTCGCCCATAGACTGTCAAAAGTCACCTATTTAAAGTGATAATAGCCACCCCAAAATACCTTGATTATCTATTAATTTTGTTACAGAATAAGAATCGATTAAAATTTATTTAGTTAATGAGCTACAAATCCAGTTAATAGGTATCTATAAGGCGTCTAAAAATATTTCGAAAGGCAGACAATTATCCCGTTCTTTTTGATGCCAGAGAAACTATCATTACTAAAGTAAATAAATCCTACTTTCTAATGAAATAGTTAGGGGCTTTTCCAATTTTATAGGAATTGCTTTTTTTGATAGAGAAATTGCATTCCTATCAAAACCAATATAGAAATCAAAGATTCTGTGAAAGTTACCACTAGATATAAGGGAATCTTTACAAAGCCTTGCTTTATGGTCTCTATGAGATTTTCCTGTAAAAAAAAAGTAGGTTAGGTTTCCCATCTAGTGCATTCTCTTAGAGAAGAAAATTTCAGAATGAACAAACATGAATAAATAATAAACAGTTTGAATGCAAATTTCAAAAACTAAAATTTCCTCAGAATTAAAAAAAGTATTACCTAAATCTTATCAGAAAAAAAGGAAACAATCCGATAGGGCGCTTTTTAATTGGACACCTCAACAAACTTGGTTATTTATAGCTTGCAGTCTTTTATTTACCTTAATTATCTACTACCTTTTACATACCCGATATGTACTCTATAATGGAGATGATGTATGGGATAATAGCCGAATTTATGAGTATATAAAAACGGGTTTTAATCGAGACACCATCTTTACAACCGTTGAAACCGAAGACAAAACCCTTATTTTTCAAATTTTTCGAAATGAAGTGTATGGTCATTTTTTGACCTTTTTTGGTTGGACAAAAAGTAATGCCCATATCCTTAGCACTAGTTTTATATTTTTAAGTGCTTTGATTTGGTCTTTTATAGTAAGAGCCTTGAAATTTTCGGTTAGCCTGTCTATTATTTTTGGGTTGACCATGCTGTTATTCCCTGCCTATTTTGGGGCAGCTAATTTAACTAGACCAGATGCTTTTACTTTCTTTTGGGTCAGCACTTCCTTCTTTCTTTTTATCAAAAAACACTATTTCTTTTCGGCATTCACTATGCTGGTAGGGATGGAAACTCATGCGATGGGAATGATGGCAGGTTTCTATATTTTGGCTTACGTTTTATCAGAGTGGACCTATTTTTTTAGAGATTGGAAACGGCTAGGTAAAATAGCCCTATTTTTTGGAGCAGGTATTGGCGTAGGTGTTGGCTATTACTTGTTTTTGCATTGGGATATACTGACTTGGAATCGGTTTTCTGAAATCCTTTTGAATAATAAAAACATCAAAAAGGAATTACCAAATTATCTGATTACTTACTTTATTTCGCCAGAATGGTACTTGCACGTTTGGGAATTATTCCTACTTATTTTTACCATTGGGTTTTACCTGCAACAGAAAAATTATAAAAAAAATACATTTATTTGGGTCTTTTTTCTAACCCTAATCGTTTCCACTTTTCTTTCAGGTCGCCCTAATCGTTTTTACATCATTTATATCTTTCCAGCCTTTCAACTGATGCTATTGTACTCAGCGGAACAAGTACACAAACTAAAAGAATTGACCTTCTTTTTAGGGGTCATTTTTGCGCTAAATTATGGGGGAATTTATTGGCAAAATCACAGTTATGATTTTGCTAACATCACTTCCCAAATACAAAAAAGTATTCCTGATAAATCCATTCCAGTAGTTGGCATGTCTGATAATTGGTTTGCTGCCAAGGAACATCCATTTCACCTAATTTATAATTCTATTCACGACCTACCAGATAAAAATTTGCCAGCGCTCTATTTAATTGAAACAGGTTATCTACATACCGCACCTATTTCTTTAAAACTAGAAAGGTATATACTGAATAAAGGGTGGACAAAAGACCCATTAATGAGCAAAAGAAACACCCATTATAAGGAGATGATTGACTATTTCAAAACCAATTACGATTGTCAATTAATCAATAAATTCAAGGCTTATGAACAAGAAAATGCAACAGTTTACTACTGTAAACAGCAATAAAAATAAATATAAAAGAGGTTCAATACCAAGGTTAGACCATTATGAATTAAAGCATAATGTGCAAAAAAAAGTCACGTTATCCATTGTTATTCCCTTGTATAATGAAGAAACAATCATAGAAGAATTGTTTGCTAGATTGCAAATATTGCTAACTAAAATGGAGCAGAAATTTGCCATCAATAAAGGGCAATTAGAAATCATTTTTGTTAATGATGGCTCTAGCGATAGCACCTTATTCCGGCTCAAAGAAATATGCACGAACAATATAGGATTCACCTTAATTAACCTATCAAGGAATTTTGGTCATCAAATGGCTTCTACTGCGGGTTTGGAACACACGAAAGGTGATTTTGTAGTATTGATGGATGGGGATTTACAAGACCCTCCAGAAATGGTCGTAGAGATGTATCAAAAAGCACAAGAAGGGTTCGATGTAGTCTATGCTAAAAGAATCAGTCGAGCAAAAGAAAGTCTATTTAAGAAATGGACGGCAAAGTTATTCTATCGTTCCTTGAGTATGTTGACCACGATTGATATTCCTGTAGATACTGGAGACTTTCGCATTATGAGCAGAAGAGTCATCCAAGAAATGAATGCCATGCCTGAACGCCACCGTTTTATTAGAGGGTTAACCTCTTGGATTGGGTTCAAACAAACTTCCATCGAATACGAAAGGGCAGAACGGTTTGCTGGTCAGACCAAATTCTCTGTAACCAAAATGCTTTCATTTGCCATTGATGGCTTAACTTCTTTTTCTTCTATCCCACTTCGGCTCGCCTCTTTATTAGGCTACACGTTTACTTTTATTGCGGTAGTCTATACGTTTTACGTGCTATACAAACGATTTCTGACGGAGGATACGGTTCAAGGTTGGTCTTCCATGATGATTTTTGTATTACTCATTGGCGGCATTCAATTTATTTTATTAGGCATGATGGGGGAATATGTTGGACGGATATATGATGAAGTGAAACAAAGGCCTTTGTATATTATAGAGGATATTTATAAAAAAGAATAACTTATTTTTTTAGAAATTATTGCTTGCAAGAACTTGGCAAAATTTATTTCTAAAAAATTGATAGTCAAGAGGTCAGAAGTTAGATTAAAAATTTTAACTTGCTCGCCCGAGCAATTAGGCTGACCCTATATTTCGGTGATTTCTATTGCCACAACAACATAGCAGTCGCCGTATTAATAGTAACAGCAATACTCATCTTACCATTTCCACCAGTTATTAAATTGGCACTAAGGATACCAAGTAACTCTCCTTTATTATTGAATAAAATACCATCACGGTTTTCATAAGGAGCATCGGTTTCCACCTGAATATAACCCACTAATTTCCCATCTGTGTATGTGCCCCGCATCATTTTCCCCGTTACCTGTGCCTCACAATGTATCGGGTACTTCTCTAAAGAATTATCAATTATTTTTATTTTTTCACCAGCCTTTAATTGGTCAACATCTCCTATTTTAGCTACGGGTAAATACGTAGGAATTTGCCTTAATCGGAGTAGAGCAATATGCGCTTCGGGTATTGATTGAACTAAGTCTGCCTCTAGAAATTGTCCTCCGTTAAATTTTACAGCAATGGCGGCTACCTTGGTCACCACTTCAGCTGTGGTCAAAATAAGTCCTGATTCAGCTATAATTACACCCGAAGATATGGCAGTCGTTGGAAGGCTATCTTTTTCACGATTGCTCGTTTTTATGGTTCTTATGGTAACAACGCTATCTGTTGATTTAGCAATGGGTAAAATTAGATTCGGTCTTGGTTTTATTGCTATACTGGTCATACTAAGATTAGTGACTAAAGCTGAGGCTGATAATTTCATGATAATTATTTTTTATTTAGGTGATTCGATGTTTTTCCTGCAAGTTACTAGGTAAGTCATTGATAATGAGTGAGAAAAATCATTGCCTCGGAGTGATATTTATCAAAATGTAAAAGGTTAATTTATTGAAACTTTGTAACTAAGTAATCCTGAAATAATAAATTGAATAACTAAAATCCGTGGGTTTATTAAATCTGTGGGGAATTAAAAAAAAATTAAATCTATGAAAAATATAAAATTAACGGTTAAAACAACCATTCTATTCGTCCTTATTATTTTGGTTTCCAGTTGTGCCACTAAAAAAGAATTGGCAGACCTTAAGGAGGTTCGCAACACAGAAAAAATATCCTATCAAGTGCTGGAAAAAGACAACGATTTACTAAAGACAGAACTTCAGTCCACGAAAAAATGGAATACGGAATTACAGGAAGTAAATGCCGAATTGACCGCCAAACTTCGAGCAGCCAAAGCATCACTCTGTCAAATATCAGGACAGGCGACAGAATGTCCAGCAGACTACGCACAAGGGGTTGTATTTAAGGTGCAAATAGGCGCATTTAAAGACAATGAACTACCCGAAGACCCGATAACTCCGGTTATCATTCTTGATACAGAAGATAAAGATGACCTGCAGAAAATTGTATTGGGTCAATTTAGAGATTACAGGAAGGCAGAAATATTGAAGTCTCATTTAAAAAACATGGGTATAAAAGATGCTTGGGTGGTTTCTTACAAGGATGGAATAAGAGTGCCCATTAAAACAATATTATCAGAGTTGGAGAAGAAACCATAGTGGAATCCATATAATTTTCACCAAATCAAATAACAGTAATTATGACTTCAAAAATTAATTTTTCCCGAATATTTATGCCGATGATGTTCTTCCTTATTATTTTATATATCGGTACAGGCTGCAATCCGCAAGGAAAAGGATTTGCCCTTCCAGAAGGCAATCTAGAAACTGGAAAAGCTACTTTTACCAAATTAAAATGCAACGAGTGCCACAGTGTTTCCGATATCGAATGGGCTGGCAATACCAATGATTTACATGTGGCTTTAGGAGGTAATGTTCGATTCATTAAAAGCTACGGCGAGTTGGTGACTTCCGTCATTAATCCATCTCATAAAATTTCTACCAATTATTATGGGCAAAAAACAATCCGAGCAAACGAGGAAGGCAAATCTAAAATGGCCAATTATAATGAGGTGATGACGGTGCAGGAATTGGTAGATATTGTTACTTTTTTACAATCGGAATATAAAATTGAACGACCAGTTCATAACTATCCGATGTATTGAGAAGCGTTGGCATAAGTTCTAAGCATAATTAACCTAGTCAATAGCCAATAGGCTTTATTCCAAAGAGCTTAGTGCTTCCAGAACTTGGAGTTCTGGAAGCACTTCTCGTACGATTTATTTTAGCATAAACACTAATCAGGTAAAAAATTGATAAATATCTGACGCCCTAAAATGATATAAGTCATTACAAATAAGGAAGTGTACAAAATTTATAAAAAAAGCCTATAGCTCTTACTACAAATCATGACTTTATAAAATTATCTAACCAAAATCCCCAAATTATGAGTGTAAAAAAGCGATTTATAAAATCTAGAAAAAAATCTAAAGTCACTTTCCAATTACCCATTAAAGGCGTTAATAGCGGAACAGCAGTAAAAGTCCTTGGTGACTTCAACTGTTGGTCTTGGGAAAACGGGATTTCACTTATGTACAACCAAAAAATAGGATTAAGCACCTTTCTCCTCTTTGCTTTTGTCCTGACTGGACTATATGCACAAGAAACCATACCTGCCGCAGGTGGTGTGGCTTCAAGTAGCGAAGGGACCGTCAGTTATTCCATTGGGCAAGTGGTATATACTACAAATATTGGAACAGATGGCTCTGTCTCACAAGGGGTTCAGCAACCTTATGAAATTTCGATTATTACTGGGCTTGAAGATGCAGCAGGAATAAACCTAGAAAGCGCTGTTTACCCCAACCCTACCTACAATTTCCTCTATATAAAAATTGAAAACTATAATAATGAAGACTTGTCCTATCATCTTTTTGACGGGAACGGTAAACTTTTAGAAGATAAAAGATTGACAGGCGAAGTGACTGCTATACCAATGTCTCACTTTGTTCCTGCTATTTATTTTCTAAAGGTAATTGATGAACAAAAAGCGCTTAAAACTTTTAAGGTTATTAAGCACTAATCCAGTTCGCTCGTTAGTCTACCTTCACAATATACCGTGTTATTTTATAGTTTAAAAAAATATTATTGCTGATAACAACCTGAATGACTACGATACATCCTCTAGGATTTTCACCTCCAATAAAAACTAAAACATCATGAAAAAGAAATTTACTTTAATTGCTGCAGTTTTATGCTCCATTAGTCTATTTGCACAGGCACCAGAAAAAATGAGTTATCAGGCAGTCATAAGAGATGCCATGAATAATTTAGTAACTAGTGCCAATGTAGGCATGCAAATCAGCATTCTAAAAGATTCTATCGATGGAACAACCGTTTATGTAGAAACACAAACACCAAGTACCAATGCCAATGGATTGGTCAGTATTGAAATTGGGACAGGATCAACAAGCGATGATTTTTCGGCTATTGATTGGGCAAATGGTCCATATTTTATCAAAACGGAAACCGACCCCGTCGGAGGCACTAGTTATAGCATTTCAGGAATCAGTCAATTGATGAGTGTACCTTATGCCTTCTATGCTGCTAATTCTGGCAGCTCCACTCCTGGTCCACAAGGTCCTCCTGGAGTCGAAGGACCAATCGGTCCTGAAGGTCCAAAAGGTGATAAAGGCGATATGGGTGACCAAGGAATTCAGGGGCTTACGGGAGCTGATGGCGCAACTGGTCCTGAAGGTTCACAAGGTGACAAAGGCGATATGGGCGACCAAGGAATTCAAGGTCCCAAAGGAGACAAAGGCGACCCCGGCACCTTACCTGATACGGCAGAAACCAATGACTTGATAACCTATGACGGAACGAATTGGGTGGCAAAAAACCTCTCCATTTCTGCATCTTCTACGGGCGGTAGTCAGTCGGTTAATAATATGCAACCATATCTCGCTTTAAATTATGTCATTGCATTGCAGGGAGTTTTCCCCTCAAGAAACGCAGTTGATCCCTTCATAGGGGAAATAATGTTGGTTGGGTTTAATTTTGCACCTCGTAGTTGGGCATCTTGTGATGGGCAATTACTTCCTATTTCACAGAATGCTGCCTTATTTTCCCTTTTGGGAACTATCTATGGTGGTGATGGGCGAACCACTTTTGCGCTGCCAGACTTAAGAGGTAGAACAGCGATTCATACAGGTACAGGCCCTGGTCTTACTCCCCGTCCACAAGGACAAAGAGCAGGTACTGAAACAAACACTATGACTGTTGCTCAAATGCCTTCACATTCTCATACTATTACATACAACTAAGATTTGAAACATACTATTCAATTGGCGAGCATCTTGATGCTCGCCAGCTTTCTTTCCTTTCAAGCATTTTCACAAGCTACGACTTCCCGTTCGTGGGCTTTTGATTGTATTCATATTCCCAAGGCAACTACCACCAATAGCAGAAGTGCTCCTGTCATAGTTGCAGTAGTAGATGATGCTTTCCGATTGTCTCATAAAGAATTAAAAGACTTTATTTATAAAAACCCCTTGGAAATACCTGACAATCAATATGATGACGATGGTAACGGTTACATAGACGATACGTATGGCTGGGATATTTCTGATAATGATAAAAATGTTGCTGTATTAGAAGGGCGAGACAAGGAATTTTTTCATGGCACATATATTGCCAGCATTATCACCAAAGTGGCATCGCTCCATTATGGTAAAGCAGCAGCCAAGCGCATTAAGATTATGCCCGTCAAAGTGCTTGCTGACCAAGCCAACAGAACCTATTTGAAAGATGGATATAAAGGCATTAAATATGCTATGGAAAATGGTGCAGATATAATTTGCCTTGCATGGAGTGGTGGAAATCCAAGTAAAGAAGATTTAAAAATCATTCAGGATGCGCAGGAGAAAGGTATCCTGATTATCAGTTCAGTAGGAAATTTCAATGAAGAAAAAATTCTCAATCCTGCTGTTATTCCCGAGGTGCTTGCCGTTGCTGGTATAAACCAGAATTTCCAAAAAGAAAAACACTCCAATTATGGGATGCGTGTTGATTTAGCAGCTCCAGCAGAAATGGTAATGGGCGCACATCCTGAGAAGGATAACGCCTATATTCATGATAACGGCACTTCGGCTTCAGCGGCATTGGTAACTGGATGTGCAGCCATACTTTTATCAAAAAAAGAAAGGTTGAAAAATTCAGCCCTAAAAGAAGCTTTGCTCAATACGGTAACACCTTATAACAAAGATTTCTCTACTTATGGAGGTAAAATGGGCGCAGGAGTTATTAATCTAAAAAATGCCTTGGATTACCTTTCTACTCCTTCTAATCGAAGTACTCATTATTCTGCTCTTCGGCCCAAAGGAATGATGGTTATTGATGCAGATAGTCGCTCTAAAAAATGGGAAATTAGACCTGTAGGAGACTATCATGGTTTTTATCTTAAACCTGATATTTCGGGTATTAAAAAACCCGAAAAACATTTACTCCGAATTATTGTAAAGGATACTTTATGGAATGAATATAAGTTATCGAATTTGCCACCGCAGCTATTTGTTCCGTCTCCTTTTCTAACCCTTACTTTACCAAAAAATTCGCTTAAAAAAAAGGAACTAATCCAAATTAATTACCACGGTAAAACCATAGATTCTACTAAGTTATACTGTAGCGACTTACGTTATCTGAACCTTGAAAAAGGAGCGGTAACTGATGGAAGCGGTGAAAACAATTATGCTAATAGTTGTTCCTGCAAATGGCTGATAAACGTGCCCATCGGCAAAAGAATCAAATTTACCTTTGAAAAAATGGATACACAACCCAACGTTGATTTTGTTTATCTTGTTGATGGAAAAACAGCTATTAAAGAAAATATCATCGCTAAATTTAGTGGACAAAATCAACCACCAGTTGTTGTTTCCAGAACGAATGAGGTACTGGTTTGGTTTGTAACAGATAAAACCTCTACTGGTCAGGGATGGCAGTTTTATTATGAAGTGGTTGAGTGATTTAAAAAGGATACCCAATCCCCAAATTATAAACTATATTTTCTTGTCGCCAATTCCTTTTCAAAAAGGAAATATCTTTCAACGTCCATCCCATTTCTCCATTTTGAATAGGCTGTCGAAGTGGAAAAGCAATATCTAATCGAATTACAAAAAAATCAAAATCTAGACGTAGACCAAAGCCTGTTCCAACGGCTAATTCTTTGTAAAAACGATTAAATTCAAAAACGCCATTAGGTCGAGTATCACTATCTAACAACCAGACATTTCCAACATCCATGAATAAAGCGCCTTCGAGGTATTTAACCATATCAAAGCGATATTCTAGGTTCATTTCCAACTTAATATCGCCCGTTTGGTCAAGCAATTGGTCATTGGTTGCAGCGCTATCATCTACAAAACTGCCTGGCCCTACCCCTCTAAATCGGAAGGCACGAATGCTATTTGCCCCGCCTGCAAAAAACTGTTCGACGTAGGGCAGTTCGCTAGAATTACCGTAGGGAAGACCGATACCAAAAAGGAAACGGCTTGCCCAAGTACTTTTTCTACGAGGAATATAATAACGGAAATCGGGGGTGATTCTAAAAAATTGGGCATAAACCCGCCCCCATAATAAATCCGTTTTTTCGCCCGATGCTTTTTGTTTGGCAAGAACCGATAAAAGATTGCCCGAACTACTAATACTTGTTCGGAAAAACACATAAGGGCTGACCTCATTTCGAGGCGTTGAAGTATAGGTCAATGTGTAAGTAGAGCCTAAAATAAAGACGTTTTCAAAACTATTCTCCAAGCGAGCATCTCCCGCTAATAGCGTTATAAAACGCTCCGATTTATTCCAAACATTTAATTGATTGAAGTTGAGTAAATTGAGTTGGTGACGTAGGTTGGCATTTTGTTTCCACTCGTAACCGAACTTCAAATTGGTAGAATTGATATTGTAAAAATCCCTTCTTTCTTGAAAATTACCACTTAAACTAATTCGTGTTTTCGGTACAAAACGAAAAGGTCGACGCCTAATTTTTTTAAAAGGCACTAAGAACTTGGGTAACAACAAACTAGCCTCTGCATCTAAGTAAAAAATATTAATCAATCGCTCTTTATTTTGGGATTGTGTCTCTACTCCACCCGACAATTTCATCAACAATTGTTCTGCCCCTCGAAACAGATTATTATGGCTGTACTGCACCGAGGCAGCTGTTCCAAAATAACTACCTGAGCGATTGTTTAATTGAAATTCCGTTTGAATATTTTGGGTCAACCCTGGGGTTAAATAGAAATGACGGTCTAAGATTTTAAGATTGGCACTATCCCTTCTTTCATACTTCAAACGCACAAATTTGAATAAACCCAAATCTAATAAATGACTGACTCCAATATCCTGCAACTCTCGATTAATTAAGTCCCCTTTATTTTGATAAATTTTTCGGGTGATAACCTTGGGTTTAATAACTTCTAAAGGCTGAATAATTCGGATATTTTCATGGTAAATGGTATCTAAATTTTGCGTCGCAGCAGTATCTTCCAACAGATAAGTTGGATAAACCACCGTTTCGCCAATTTGGAAAGGTTCGTGCAGCGTGCTGTCGGTTGGCTGTTCAATTTTTAGGTATAGGTCAGCCTGTTGCACACCTTTAGTCGTATCCACCAGAAAAAATAAATTATTTTCTTGAAAATACATATATCCATGACGACCAGCTACTTGTGTCAATCTCAATCGCTCCTTATCTATCGCTAATTTGGAATAAGGCTTATTTACATTAATTTTTGTTTCTTTTTGATAATCGTTTATTAATCGACCAATTGCAATCGTATCTTCTGGAAAATGTAAACTATTGACTATAAATCGTCCCTTTGATTCCACTCGAAAAGTGATGGTCATTTGCTGTTTTTTGACGGTCGTATCAATGCTGACCGTTGCGCCAAAATAACCATGGTCTTTTAGGTGTTTTTCCAATACTAATTTGCTGCGATTCACCACTTTTGAATCGAATAATTGAGGTGGTCTGCCAAAAGTTTTTTTCAACCAATGCCTAACCCCTTTGGTCTTTTTATTTTTACTGGTAATATTATAGACCCATAAGTTAAAGCCGCCTAGACCATAATTAGGTATCGGTTTCGCTAATAGATGCAGCTCCGCTTTTAACTGCCGTTGGTTGTCAATTTTCTTGGGATTCTTGAAATCAATTTTAATTTTTTTGACGAGTGATTCATTGGCAGGTAGGTATTTAGTACCAACGCAGCTTGTAAGGGCTAGGATTAGCAGACTTAGAAAAATGATGACAGATCTGTATATGTTTAAGTTCATTTTGAAACTTGCCTTTTTTGTTTCTTAGTGAAGTCTTAGGTTCGATGTGTCAAGTCTCCAGACTTGATACAACTATCTGGTCGTCCTCCTGACGACCAAAATATCGCTAACTTTGGTAGATTTCGGTCGTCAGGAGACGACCAGGTACCGATTCCTAGTCTGGAGACTAGGAATATCAGTTCTAGTTTATTTTGCAGGATATTATAAAAAGAGAATCAACCAATAATAAATAATCAATCCTCCTTCCCCTTCCTTTTCAAAACATTCCCAAAAGATTTTCTAAAATCAATTCCCACCCCTGTTTTACCTGTATTTTGGTCGGTCAAAATATCAAATTCGCTTAAATGAAAAACTCGCAAGAGGTAATCGCCTTTGGGTGTCAATTCGTATTCCAGAATAAAATCGCCGATGATATTTGAACCTGAAGTAGGTCTTTGATCACTCAAATTAATGTCCGCATCTGCCTTGATGGTCACACGGTCGTTGAATAATTTTTGAGAGACGCCCAAGCCTAGTTCTACCGTAGAGCTTAGCACATTATTCACACTCGTTTCATAGCTGGACAAGTCGAAAGTTAATTCTAAGCCCTTAACGTGTTGGGTTGCCAATTGATTTAATTGATTAGAAACCAGCTTACTAACACTTGAAAAAGCCACCTTTTGCCCCGTTTCAGCCAAGGAAATACCTGCATTTTCAGTAGCCAAAAAGCTATTGAATAACAGCAGGGCAAACACCTGTTTATTCATCTCATCAGGGTCATTTCGGAGTTCGTTCAACTTCCGAACAAAGGTGCTACTGACATCAGCGGTGGCATTATCCGCTAATTGAATATCAAAATCAATTTCAGGTTTGGTCAGCGGTCCTTTCAGGTATAAAAGCGTTTCAATATCCGACCTTCTTCTTGCCGCCTGTGCTTCCCCTAGACTGTTAAAAGTGGTCTCATTTTTTATCAACTCATAGGTATTGGTTTTAACTTTATATTTCGCTGTAATATCAAATTGCGCATTTCGTGGATTGCCGTAAAAACGCACCCGACTATTGGGTGAAATCTCAAAATTCTTTTTCACCAAATTTTGGTAATTAAAATTATACTGCCCTTCCGTTATCACAAAATCTCCTAAAATTTTTAAATACCCCATTCGAGATAATCCGAAACTCATACCCGCCAATCCCCTACCCTCCACTTGGTCGGCGGTCTCGGGGTCGATAATGATACGCACCAAAGCATCAGGGGTGACTTCTATATCAATATCTAAATTGAGGTTAAAAGCATTTCTAAATCTATACCTAAAAGCATTGTCTCCTTCTATTGCGTATTTTTCGGGGCTAATGAACAAAATATAATCATCGTTGGTCAGTAGTTCAGATTCCAATAAAGGTTGTAGGTTAAAAACCGAGTTAGACAACGTTTTAGCTTTTATTTGGATATTGGGCACTTGCAATTCGCCTGCTACGGCTGCGGTCACTGCCGCGAATATCTGCCCATAATATAAGGGGTTTTGTTCCGCTGTAGTATTGAGTACCTGAAAAGCATCCGATTGAAATTTCAACTTCAAATCAAAATCTGTAAAGAAATCGTGTTGGATAATTCCCTTAATCACCCCCTTTTGTCCAGTCTCATCTCTCACTTGGAGGTTGCCTATTTGGATCGTTCGATTATCCATATAAAACAGATGGTTCGGAATGTAAATTCGAGTGCCTAAATAGTCCACTACTGTACTGGCTTTTTCCAATTTTAATTGTCCATTTACTTCAGGGTTTTGTGGACTACCCTCTAAGGAGAAATCACCCGATATTTTTCCTTTACTATCACTTACAATTCTCTTGGTAAAGGGATTGAGTAGGCGCATTTCCAAACTATCTATTGTACCTTCAAGGTCAAATTTTCGCTCTTGAATTCGGTAATTTCCGCCAATAGAAAATTTATTTTTTTTGCCCATCAAAGCGGTCGTTAATTGGATGGTCTTTCTATCTGCCTCCAATTGAGAATCTAGAAAAAATCGCCCAATTGGGTCATTATTCAATTTCAACTCATTGACTTGTAAGTCCGCTAGATAATGCAAGTTTCCAAAAGGTTCTTTTATAGTCAATTCGCCATTAATTAAGCCTTTGATTCTTTCTGGATTTAAGTCAACAAAATTGGTTACATCCGCCATTTCAAAATCATCATAAATTATTTTTATCGGCGGTGTACTAATCCTATCCCAAGGGGACGCTTCGCTTTGAATAATAACTTCATGCTTTCCTTCTCTAATCGCTAAATTATTGACATACCAATTTTTATCCCAAAAATATATCGCATTATCCGCCGACACTTGCCAAGGTCGAGTATTCAATACATAATCTTCGGTTAACTTACCCTCGTACCATTTTTCGGTTTCATAAACAATACCTCTAACATCCAGTCTTTGGTCTAAAGTATCTCCCAATACATTCAATCGAAAACGCAAACTGTCGTCCTTTAAATTGGTTTCCAAAATGGCTAAAGGGCTTGCCATAATCCCCGAATGAACATCTAATAAAGCGATATTTGCCTGTAAATTTTCGCTCACTCCTTCTGCAGTTAGTACCATTTGATCACTATATACACCCGCAAATTCCACAACATCGACAATCGCATCTAGGTTAAATAGTTGTTGTTGCCGATTAAAATTTCCGAAAATAAGCGCATCTTCAAGTTGGGTTAATTTTGGTAAAAAAACTAAGGTTAACGGTGTAGGATTGGTAATGCTAATTTCAAAATTAAAAGCCTGCTGCATTTCATTAACCGCAACTACTTCTGATTGAAAAGTAGTATCCAATAAATCATAAACTGGAAAATAGTCGTTGACATAATTGATGATAACTTTCGGCAAATCAGCAACATCAATATCTCCATGCATATCAGCGGTTAAAAAATCAGATTTAAGGCTAATGTGAGTGCTATCTAAATCGGGTTGGCTAGCTGTTAAAATAATAGAATCTTCTTCGTAAAAATCTTCTGGTCCGCTGATTTTAAAATTGGAAACAATGGATTTCCCCAACATATTATTCAGCTTATTTCCTCTAAAATCAATGGCTGCATTAAAGCTAAAGGACAGTTCTTCTTTGGTAAAATTAAGCGGCAATAAATTGAGCCTATCCAAAGCTAAGGCAAAGTTAAATTCGGGGATACTATCGCTCAGATTCACTTGCCCTTCAAAGTCCAATTGGGCATTTTTATCTGCTAGATGGATAGAGCCGTCAAAGTTCTTTTTATCAAATTTCCCATCGACTTTGACGGTTCGATAGCGGTAATTATTATAATCAATACTGTCAATAACTACCTGCGCATCTGCTATTAAAGTCTCTAAGGCAAAACCGCTTCCTTTCCCCTCTAATCGTAAACTTGTCTTACCCAATTTATCATTTTCAGGAAAGGCTTGGCTTAAATCAAAATCAATTAAAGTGAGTTTTCCTTTATAATCTCCCGATTTATAATCAGGTGTAAAATCTAATTGAAAATCATTGACTAAGTTACCAATTTCAGAGTGTAAATTGCCTTTCAACAAAAAGCTGTGCATATCTCCTTCTACCTTTCCACCAAAATGGATTTTCCCCAATCTTTCTAAAATGGAAGGTACTTTATTGTTCATAAATCCCGCCCAATCTGCTGCCCTAGTTTTCAGGGTGTCAATATCCAAATCGAAACGTAAATAATCCGTATTGGGTAAACCCACCAAATAGGCATTTGCCTTGATTTGGGTATTAGAAGCAGTTGTTAAAAACAGGTCATTAAAATTAAAATCACTAACCTGTCCATCTAGATTCCCACTTAGCGTAAATTGTCCAAAAGCATCCAGACCTTCGGGTAAAGAAAGGTTATCCGTAATGCGATTCATTTTTTGGTAAGACGTACTTAATTTTTCTAATTGCAAATTAAAAGTCGCTTGTTCTAAATCTATGGGGTTATTTATTTGTCCCGCCAATAATAATTCAACCGCTTCTCCAATTTTAAATTGTAAATTGTTGATAGTCAAACTATCCCGATTGCCCCTTATTGTTCCTTTTAAAAACAATCGTTCTTCTACATCTGTATTCAATTGTTGCAAATTTTCAATGGCAGGCGCCCATAATTTTAAATCATGGAAGGCAATATTGACATCATCAAAAATCGTTTGAAAATATATTTTTTCATTTAATTTAACGAAATCGTTAAATCTTTCCCATCTTAAATTAGTGGTGTTTTCCAATCGACTATAAGGTGTTTCCACCAATAAATTTTCGATATTGAGTTGAACACTATCTGCTTTGAGTGCTGCCTTAAATTCTTGTAATTTAAAACCACTTTTTTCATTGCAGGCAAAGCGGTCGATAGACGCTGCTATCGCCTTCTTTTTCCACGAAAAATCATTGATTAAAAGCGTGATTTCTGAAAAATTTAGGTCTTGAAAATTTATACCATACCGCTTTTCTATCCGTTTATTTTTATTATAAAAAACAAACTGATTGTCGGTTAAATTTATCTGATTGATAGCTAAATTCCAGCCTATTTCAGGGAAGGTTATAGTCGGTTTTTGTAGGCTATCTTTTGTGGCTATTACATCTTCCTCCCTTTGTTCTATTTGGTAATCTACCAAAGCATTATTTAAGGTCAAATTTTGTAAATCAATAATTTTTTGATTAAAATCAATAATATTTGCCTTGCCTGCTAAATTACCAATTTGGACCTTTATAACATTGCTTGTTAGTTCGTCCTGAAAATTCAATTGTGCATTTTTTAATGCCAATTCCCCAAGGCTAAAAGTCCACGGAGTAGCCGTGGTATCGGTAGTAGGAGATTGAAAATGCCGGATTAAATAGTCAAAATTAAAAGTGCTATCTATGGCATTTTTGGATAAATTGATAGTAGCTCTTTCTAATTCAATTTTATTTAAAAATATATTTTTTTTCCATAAAGAGAATAGTCCAATATTGGTTGCTAATTTTTTGGCATATAATAAGGTATCTTTCGATTGGTCAGCAATGTAAATTTCTTCTAAGACAACCGTTTTAAAAAAATCAATAGCTACGCTTTGTATATGGACTTCACTATTCAGTTTTTGAGATAAATTATTAGTGATTTTTTGCGTAACCCAAGTTTGGACGGGAGGGAATTGTAACAGTAAAACAACTATTAAAAAGAGCCCTAATAGGACTCCTACGGTAATGCCTAGATATTTTAGTGTTTTTTTAAGCAAGATTTATTTGAATTTTAAGCCAGCAAATGTGCCAACTCTACCAAATAGGGATTCATCGTCTTTTTATTTTTAATCGCCTTTTCAAAAGTAGTTCGTTTTACCTTATTATTCACCATGCCAATCATTACACCTTTATCCCCTTCCAATAAAGCTTTCACCGCTTCCATGCCCATCCAACTAGCATTGACTCTTTCGAGTGCCGTTGGTCGTCCACCTCTTTGTATATGCCCTAAAATAGACACTCTAATGTCCAATTCTTTAAATTTTTTGCCAACTGTTTTGGCTACTTTTAAAGCACCTCCCATTTCATCCCCCTCTGCAACCACAACAATTATAGAACGATTTTTCAAGCGATAATTTTTTTCAATTTCAGTTATGAGTCTATCATAATCGGTATGTCTTTCAGGTAATAAAACCGCTTCAGCACCCGTAGCAATACCACTTCGGAGGGCAATATAGCCCACATCTCTACCCATTACCTCTACAAAAAACAAGCGATTATGCGAATTGGCGGTGTCTTTAATTCTATCAATAGCATCCATAGCCGTATTGACCGCAGTATCAAAACCAATGGTAAAATCTGTTCCGTACAAATCATTATCAATGGTGCCGGGGCAACCAACTATTTTTATGTCTGGATATTCTTTCATAAAAATGTCCGCTCCCGTAAACGTTCCATCACCACCGATGGCTACAATGCCATCTATTCCTACTTTTTTTAATTGCAGATAAGCCTTTTTTCGCCCCTCTTTAGTGATAAATGCTTTGCATCGAGCAGATTTTAAAATCGTACCGCCCCGTTGAATAATATTACTGACCGATTGGGTATCCATTTGGCGAAATTCCCCTGCAATCATTCCTTTATAACCTTCCATGATTCCAAATACTTCTAAATCATTTCGAATACCTGTTCGAACAACTGCCCGAAGGCAAGCATTCATGCCGGGGGAATCTCCACCTGAAGTAAAAACCGCAATTTTTTTCATTTTCTTTATTTTAAAACAACAATAGGTTTCTGCATATGTGCTCCAAAATAAGCCGCACCCAATAAAGCCGTTTTAGTATTTAAGATGATATGTACAGGCACATTTTCTATAAGTGGTCGCAATCGACCGACTTCAAAAAAATGCAACAAAAAAACCGATTGATAATGTGCATTCCAGATTTTTGGAATAATACCTCCACCAATAAATACACCACCAGTTGCATTTAATTTTAAAGCCAAGTTAGCCGCTTCTGCTGCTAAAAATCGAACAAAAATATTCATGGTTTCCTGTGCAATTATACAGTTTTGGGTGGCTGCTTGACTAATGGCGACAGCAGGGTCTCCTTGCTGAATTTGTACCTCTAAAAAACCAGGCGTATCTATATGTTGTTCATCTCTCAAAAATTGGTAAATACTATAAATTCCAGGCCCTGAAACAACTCTTTCCCAACTAATATGCTCATATTTCTGATGAAAATAACGTACTAATTGCACATCCAATTCATTGCGTGGACCAAAATCGGTATGCCCTCCCTCTGTAGCAAAAGGATTTAATTGTTGACCATCCCAATACAAGCCAGCTTCGCCGAGTCCTGTTCCAGGGGAAATAATAGCAGCATTTCCCTTTCCATCTCCTTTTCCTTTATAGATGGTTATTAAATCTTCCTGTTGTAAAGCGGCTAGACCATAGGCATTCGCTTCTAAATCATTAATCAGAAAAATATTTTCTCTACTTAAATCTGTTTTCAAGTCTCTAATATCTACCGTCCAATCCAAATTGGTGACCTTGCAGCGGCCATTTTGCACAGGACCTGCAATGGCTAAACTGATACAATCGGGCATAGATCGTTTATTCAAAAAATGCCAAATCATATCCGTTAAGTTTTCCCATTCTTTAGAGGTGTAAACCGCCTCTTTTTGAGTAACTAGAATAGGTTTTTGCGTATGTTCTGAAAGAACACTTTTATATAAGGCTATATCCGTTTTTGTCGCTCCAATATCTGCCGCTAAAATACTAATTCCTAGCGGAGGGGTCTTGTTTGGAAAGGAAATAGGAACGGGCAGTAAATACATAGTTATTATTGGTTAAAATCTCTGTTATTGGATAAATTCATAAGTCAAAGGTCCCCGAATTTTAATGAAGTATTAATAACTTATGTCAATTGTCTTAGTGATTTTTGTCACCGCCCAGCAATTTTCTTTTGTTGAACCCCCGCTTAAAGTGACAATTATCACCCTACCCATTGACAAAAATCACCAATATTAGGCTGTATCTCTTCTAATTTCGTTTTATGAAAATAGGAAAAACATATCATCAACATCCCTTTAAAACACCTACCTATGATGCTATTATAATTGGCTCAGGTATTGGTGGACTAAGTGTAGCGGCGATATTAGCTAAAGCTGGCAAAAAGGTATTGGTATTGGAACAGCACTATGAAATTGGTGGCTACACGCATACCTTTAAAAGGAAGGGGTACGAATGGGATGTTGGCCTACATTATGTGGGGGATGTCCATATTGAAGGAACGGTACTACATAAAGCTTTTCAATACATTACCGATGGACAACTCAAATGGGCAGCTATGCCTAAGGTGTATGACAAAGCTGTTTTTGGAAATCAAGTTTACGAATTTGTTAGTGGGAGGACTAGTTTAAAAACTCAGCTAAAAAAATATTTTCCAAGCGAAAAGGATGGTAAGTCCATTGATGCCTATTTTGAATTATTAAAAGAAGTGAGGCAACTAAACTCTAATTATTACATCGAAAAAGCTTTGCCGCCAATTCTATCCAAAATAACAGGAAAATTTCTTAGAAAAGGACTACTTAAATATGCCAATCAAACAACCTTATCTGTCTTAAAAGGATTAACAGATAACCCCAAACTTATTGGCGTTTTAACGGCTCAATATGGAGATTATGGCTTACCACCTGCTCAAAGCAGTTTTTATATGCATGCTATGTTGGCTAATCACTACATGGATGGGGCAGCCTTTCCAGTCGGTGGCGCAGGAAGCATAGCCCGCACGATTGTTCCTGTTATTGAAGAAAGAAGCGGTGCTGTTTTATTCAATGCAACAGTCCGCCAAATTCTAGTTGAAAATAACAAAGCCGTTGGGGTAAAAATGGCGGATGGAAATGAAATTTTCGCTAAGACTATTATTAGCGATGCTGGAGCAATTAATACCTTTTTAAAACTTTTGCCAAAGGAAACTATTGAAAAACATCAATTCAATAATTCATTAAAAAAATTACAACCTGCTGCTGCCCATATAGGTCTGTACATTGGCATTAAAGCAGCTGCCAAAAAATTGGAATTGCCTAAAAATAATTTTTGGCTATTCCCTGATGCTTACGACCATGATGAATTGCAAGCCGCCTATACACATCTCGACGCAACTTTACCAGTCGCTTACATTTCCTTCCCTTCTGCTAAAGACCCAAGTTGGGAAAGTCGTTATCCTGATAGGGCAACCATTGAGGTAATTACCCTAATTCCTTATGAATGGTTTGCTCAATGGGAAGGCACAACCTGGAAAAAAAGGGATGAAAATTATGAACAATTAAAAGAAAAATTGGCACAACAACTATTAGCCCAACTGTTTCGGGTATTGCCCCAATTAAAGGATAAAATTGATTATTATGAGTTATCCACTCCCCTATCCACCGAAAAATTCACGCACCATCCAAAAGGCGCAATTTATGGTATTGCACATACTCCCGAACGTTTTCAACAACGATTATTGAGTGCGACTACGCCTGTAAAAAATTTATACCTAACTGGACAGGATGTTGTCATTGCAAGTATTGGCGGAGGATTGATGGGCGGTATAGTAGCGGCATCTGCTATATTAAAGCGGAATATGTTTAATCAAATCTGGAAACATTAATGGTAACAATTTTCCAGATTCATAGATAATTAACATCTAAATTAAATTATCAAAAAAATATAAATTGTACCAATGAAACGCCAACCAACTTTAACAAAATGAAAAAAGATAAAACGACTAGAATTGTCATTATCGGTGCGGGAGCAGCAGGTCTAACCGCAGCGGAAACCCTGCAAGAAAAAGGCTATCAAAACGTTACCCTTTTAGAAAAAGCCGCAGTAGCTGGAGGAAAATGCCACACGATAGAATTCGAAGGTAGAAATTATGAGTTGGGGGCAGGAATTATCGCAGGTAGCAATAACACTATTTTAGAACTATTGAAAAAAGTAGGGATGGTCCCAAAACTTATGGCATTAGGCCAATTCAATCTCTACGATTTGGAAAAGGGCGGTTTGTGCGATGAGAAAACACCGTTAAAAGAAAGAATCGCCTTTTGGTGGCAATTGTTATTAAACTATCGCCGCTTATCTTTATTGTATCAACCTAATCAGCATCCTGGTTTTGCGAATACGCACCCCGATTTATTCCTACCTTTTTCGGAATGGGCTAAACGGCATAAACTAGATTTGGTACAAAAAAATCTGGAATGTGTCTTTACTGGTTTTGGCTATGGCTATTGGGACAAAATACCTGCGGCCTATGTCTTAAAATATTATAGTTGGGAATCCTTAAAAGCCTATCTTAGAAAAGGGATTTATACCATTCCAGCAGGAATTCAGACTTTATGGAAAAAAATTGCCAAAAATCATCGAGTCCGTTATAATACCACCATTCAGCAAATTCAAAGAAAAACTGAAATTTGTATTAAAACCAAACAACAAGAATTATTTTTTGATGAGCTAATATTAGCTTGTCCATTAGATGAAATCCTACCTTTTTTGGATGCTAGCATTATGGAGAAAACATTATTTTCCAAAATAAAATATAATGATTATCAGACCTACGCTTGTACACTAGAAGGATTTCCGCAACAAACAGGTTTTATCCCTAATCATTTTCACAGCGATAAAAAAGGGCATCCAATTTTATGGTACAAACGCTACTCCGATTCTAATTTTTATACCATTTATGTTTTGGGCGATTGGCAAATATCGGAGTCAGAAATTATTCAGAATATCGAGGTTGCTGTTCAAAAATTAGGTGGTCAACTCAAACAAATCCATTCTATTACACATTGGAAATATTTCCCCCACGTTTCGTCTGAAGACATGAAGGCAGGTTTTTTTGAAAAGTTAGAAAACATGCAAGGAAAAAATAAAACCTATTATATAGGTGAGTTACCCACCTTCTCTATGGTAGAATTAACGGCCGCTTATGCTAAAAATTTAATAGGCAATTATTTTTAACGCACCGCTAACAATGGAAAACGTGTTCTGACAAGTTGGAAGTTCAAGAAGTCAATTCATCCTCTTCAATTCCTATACTGTAAATCTTGCCTTAATAATTACTTGTTCATTATAAATTCCATCACGGACATAATCCCCAATCTCTTATTCTAAAAAAGTTAGCCAATTAATGTCTGCCTCCTTAACTTGTTGGAGGAAAGCTTTCCAATCGTTAACCAAAAACTGATTGGTACTTTCTTGAAATGCTTGCACCAATTGGGTAGCTTGCTCCAGTAATTGTTGTTCTTGTTGAGAAATGGGTCTTGTTCTGGACATTGCTATTTGCTGGACTTCTTTTACTTTTGAATAAGGACTCACTTTGGAAGTTTGCCAAGCACCCAGTTGTCTTTCTGGCCTAGGTGTTTGTCCTGTAGCCTTTAAAATTTTCAATTTTTTTTGCTGCTTTTCTATCCCCAAGAAAAGTGCATCTTTCGGGTCGTACTTTAATTCCTTCAATTGCTTTTCTAATTTTGATAAAGCAGTTTGTTTTTGGTCAATTAATTTCAATAAACCACTCAATTCCTCCACTTGTGCATCCACTCCTTTTTGGTAGACATATAGTTGTGCATCTATCTCTGGGGCTATATCGAATCGAGGGTCAGCTAGCACTTGAACATAAGTAGAATCTTTAAATGATTCCTCCTGTAAAACAATTTTATATTTTCCTGGTAAAACGGGTATGCCTCTTGATTCTTCGTGTATCCATGCCCCTGGCAAGTTAGCTGCTTGCTCATCTAATTTCCAAACTAAATAATTTAAGCCTATTTGAGTAGGTTTTCCTTCTACCTTATTGACGAGTTGCTCCTTTTCATTATAGATATTCGCTGTAATCTTAATGGAAGTTTTAGCTTTAGTCTTTAAATAATAGGGAATTTTTACCTTTTGAAAAACTTTATTCTCGCCTTCAAAGGTTGTATTAAAACCTGTCCATATATTTCCGGGAGGAGCGATAAATAACCCCTTTACCTGTACAGCATCATTCATGGATAAAGCCGTTAATTCATTTTTTAAGCCTCCGCTCGCTACAGTCCGAAGCACATTTAAATCATCCAAAACCCAAATTGCTCGACCAAAAGTACCAACTATCAGCGCAGATTCACTTTCTTGAATCTTAAGGTCCATCGTAGAAACCGATGGAAAACCATTTTTAAATTGTACCCACGTATCTCCTTCGTCTATACTTACCCATAAACCATTCTCTGTCCCTAAAAATACTAAGTTGGGTTCTTTGAAATCTTGAACAACCGATAGCGCATAGCCTTTAACTTTATTTGTATCCGCTAATTTTGTCCAAGTTTTTCCGTAATCATTTGTTTTAAAAAGATAGGGTTGGTAATCTCCCTTTCGGTAATTATTGACAACGACCCAAGCGGAACCTGCCTCGAAACGACTGGCTTTAATTTGCGCTATCCAAGCCTCGTGGGGCATTCCCTTGATATTTTTAGTCAAATTATTCCAAGTTTTGCCACCATCTCTAGTCAATTGCAATTGCCCGTCATCTGTTCCTGCCCAAATAACGGCTTTCTCAATGGAACTGGGTGCGATAGAAAGAATACTGTTATAATTCTCCGCTCCTGAAATATCCAGTGTCAGTCCACCATAATCTCCTTTTTGATGAACTGGGTTATTCGTGGACAAGTCTGGCGATATAATTTCCCAGGTTGCGCCTTTATCGGTGGATTTATGTACAAATTGAGAACCGTAATAAATCGTATTTTCATCAAAAAGGTCTTTGGCAAATGCTGCATTCCAGTTGAAACGCAAACTAGCCCCAAACTGGTCAGCATGTGGTTTGGTGCTACTATAATATCCTGTTAATTTATCATATCGATATAAATCTCCATTCTGAGAAGTACCAAACCCGAAACGAGAATTATCCGCATCTGGTTCGATGTAAAATCCATCACCGCCAACAAGATATTGCCAGTACAAAGTACGAATACCACCTCGTTTCCAAGTATATGCTGAACCTGACCAGTTTCCATTATCTTGCATGCCTCCATAGACATTATAAGGCAAGTCATTATCTGCATTAATATGATAAAATTGGGCTACTGGAATAGTTTCAGGAAAATACCAACTTTTACCATGGTCACGCGTGATACCTATTCCTCCGTCACCACCAATAATAAAATGCTTAGGGTCATTGGGGTTCATCCAAAAGGAGTGAAAATCAGCATGCACGCCTTTGGTTTCATCCGCAGGAATCATTGGCACGGCATCGAAGGTTTTACCACCATCATAACTTAATGTCAAGGGCTGATAAATATTATACAATCTATTGGGGTCTTTAGAATCTACTGCCAATTCTTGGAAATAGAAGGGGCGATTGTTCGTAAATTTGGGATTGTCATTGATTTCATACCAACTTAGTCCTCCATTATCACTTCTATACAAGGCATTTTTCGTCGCCTCTATTTTGGCATAAATTCGATTAGGATCAGATGGAGCAATGGCTAGTCCAATTCTTCCTAATTCACCTAATGGAAGCCCGTCCGCATCTGTATATCTTTTCCATGTTTTACCACCATCATAAGTAATAAAAAGACCGGAACCAGCACCACCAGAGGTGAAATAATAAGGTGTTCTACGATGTTCATAAACAGCCGCTATTAATTTATTGGGATTGGTCGGATCCATCACTAAATCTGCAATGCCTGATTGATTATTGGTAAAAAGTATCTTTTCCCAAGTCTCTCCCCCATCGCTTGTTTTATATAAACCCCGATTTTCGCTGGGCTTAAAAGGGTCACCCATAGCGCCCACATAAACGATCTCTGGATTGGTGGGATGGATGATAATCCTATGGATTGTTTTCGTAGCTTCGAGACCAAGATGCGACCAAGTTAATCCCCCATCAAGGCTTTTAAAAATGCCCATACCCAAATTCATAGAATTTCTGGGATTTCCTTCACCAGTTCCTACCCAAACCACACTTGGATTATCTTGTTGAATGGCAACCGCTCCAATATTTTGAGTTGGTTGATCATCAAATACAGGCTTCCACGCAGTTCCACCATTTTCAGATTTCCATACGCCTCCAGAAGCAGCCCCCAAATAAATGATATTTGGATTGTCACTAACTGCATCAATAGCTGTAATTCGACCACTCATATTAGCGGGTCCAACATTTCGAATGTTCAAATTTTTAAAATTCGATAAGTCCAATTGTTGTGCTTGTACGAGTGAAGTAAGGAATATTAGTAGAAAAATTAATCTTGATTGCATTTGTTACTTTGTGAAATATGTTTTTGTTAAAATACCCAATTGGCGCTATTTTTTAGCATTGAAAAAGTAGTAACTGTAGATATTTCAAGTCTCCAGTCAAGCTAGGCTGTTCAGAATGTGGGATAAAGTTTCTTTGATTTTTGAGTGGGCGGCAAAAATCATAAATCTTAAATCATAGTTCATACATCATAAATCCATCTAATTTTTACGTGACAGATTTATTATTTAAGATGTATGAACTATCATTCGCATAAGCCCTATCCAACATCATTATCTGTTCAAAAAATACGGGGCTAAAACTTCCGCCCTTTCGTATAAGGAGCTCCTGCCGCCTCCAAAATTGCTTCATATTTTTCTAAGTCTTGAAAATAAGTCTGAACATCTTCCTTAAATTGGGTAAAATCACGAGTGGCAATTTCAAGATTATCTTGATAAGTTTGGGTTGGCATTTGTCTGGTCCCCCAATGTCCATATGCGACTCCCCCTACTCTACCACTAATAGAAGGTAACGTTGATTCATCTAAACCTTGACGAATTGGGTCGCCCCACAGACGCATCCGTAATTCTCCCAAATTATTCTTGAGTTCTTTCAATTTGGCAAAATGTACAGCAGTCGCTTTTGGTGTCTGTTTTAAAGCAGCGTCAATAAATCGTAACCGTTCATTTGCTTCTGATATTTTCCGACTGGCACTAGAAATTTGCCGCATCAAATCACTGGTCTTTTTTTGAAATTCCGCCACCTCCTTAAAATCTATATCGTCTCCTGAAGTAGGAACTGGTTTTACTATAAATGACTGAGATGCACCTTGTGATTCTAGTTGTCCGTTATGTTCCATAAACAATTCGACGCTATATTTCCCTGGAGCCGCTAGTGGGCCTTCGGCATCTCCTACCCAAGGTGGTTTAAAAGCAGGGGTCGTCAAATTAATCGGATCAGGAGCTGACAATTTAAGATCCCAACTTGTCCGATGTAAGCCATTTTTAGCAACACCGGGTATCCACCTTACTTGATTTCCAGCTTCATCCCGAACTAATAACAAAATCTGCGGCTCACTTTCGGTTGATTCTGTTCGCAGTTTTTCCCAACCAGGAAAAGGGACATTCACATTTTGTTTACGTGCATTTTTTTTCGCTTCTTGACGTTCCATTTTTGCCGTTTTAGGCATATTCTGCAAATAATAAGTAAAGACTGCTCCATAAGGTGGGTTAGCTGCTGCAAAACTAGTGGAACCTAAAGTAGGCATTCCTTTAGCCTGCGATGGAACAGCAGGAATATACCACCAAGCGTCTCTTACAGAAAACAGTGTATTCGAGGATGCTTTCATAGCAGCGCTAATATTTCTAAGTGCCGAATAATCATCTAACACATAAAAACCTCGACCAAAAGTAGCGCCCACTAAATCATTATCTCTTTGATGTAACTCAATATCTCTAAATGGAATGGTTGGTACGCCTGCTTGTAACTTTACCCAATTCACACCTTTATTATAAGAAAAATAAAGTCCAAATTCGGTCCCTATAAATAATAGATTCTCTGCTTTATGGTCTTGTTTCACTACCCAGACAATCGTCCCCTTTGGCAAATCGCCCGCAATGGACTGCCAAGAGCGACCACGATTGGTACTCATAAAAAGATATGGCTGGTAGTCTCCAAATTTATGGGCATCTGCTACTGCAAAAACCGTATTTTCGTCATGCCTGGAGGCTTCGATGTCATTAATAAAAGACCGTGCAGGAACTTTAGGCAATGCCCCACTCTTTCGCCAATTTTGACCACCATCTTCACTAATCTGAATTAGACCATCATCCGAACCAGTATAGAGTAATCCTTCCAACAAAGGAGATTCCGATATGGATGTAAGCGTGGCATACTTGGACATCGCCCCATTATCGTACAAAGCATCTACACTCCAGACTCTATCCATCATTTCCAATTCATAGCGATTCGTATTCGTCGTCAAATCTTTGCTGATTGGTGTCCATGCATTTCCTTGGTCATCACTTCGCCATAGCCTTTGCGACCCAAAATAAATCCGATTATTATCGTGTGGGCTAATCAAAATGGGGCTATCCCAATTCCATCTTTCGGGTGCATCGTTAGGCCCTGCCTGTGGTTGAATATTTAATACTTCATGGCTTCGTCGATCATATCGATGCAAAAGTCCTCCTTGTATTTCTATATAAGCAATATTGGAATCTTTTGGGTCAAAATGCGAATCATAACCATCTGCTCCTAAAGGTACATACCAATCTTGATTCCGTACGCCCTCTACAGTCATCGTACGGGAAGGGCCAATCAACGTACCCAAATCCTGCGCGCCTCCAACAATGTTATAAAATGGTTCGGTATTATCCAATCCAAGCTTATAAAATTGCGAGATGGGCAAATTTGGAAAATGTCGCCATTTGATGCCTTCATCAAAACTCTCATACAAACCAGCGTCAGTTCCAGCAAGTAAATGTTGACCATTATTGGGGTCTATCCAAAAAGCATGGTTATCGCTATGTTTTTCCCGTCCTGTTCCAAGATAATCGAAGCTTTTACCACCATCTCTTGAGACATGAATAAAAACATCCATTTGATAAATTAAATCTGGATTCTCTGGAGAGACCTCAATTTCTTGGTAATAGTGTGGACCTGTACCTCCAGATGTGTAACTACTACGTTTTTCCCAACTTTCTCCTTTATCCGTAGATTTGTAAAACCCTTTCTCCTTATTATTGGCCTCAATCGTAGCATATACTAAATTGGGATTAGCAGGCGTAACCGCAAGCCCAATTTTTCCCATATCACCTTTTGGTAAACCCGTTTTTACCTGCTGCCAAACGTCACCATTATTCGTAGATTTATATATTCCCGATTGTGGTCCTCCAGCAAGCAATGACCAAGTATGTCGACGACGCTGATAGGTTGCAGCATATACTATATCTGGATTGGAAGGGTCGAATTCTAAATCAGTTACTCCTGTGTTTTTATCGATTTCCAAGACTAATTGCCAAGTTTTTCCACCATCCTGCGTTTTATACACACCACGATCGCCACCTGATGACCATAAAGGGCCTTCCGCTGCTACTAATACGACGGCACTATTTCTAGGGTCTATCAATATCTTACCAATATGCTCAGATTTGGCAAGCCCCATTTGATCCCAAGTTTTTCCACCATTCTTACTACGATAGACGCCATCTCCCCAACCAACATGACGACCACTCACATTCTCCCCAGTACCTACCCAGACAACATCTGTATTGTTGGGGTCAATAGCTATTGTTCCAATGGAATAGGAAGACTGATTCTCAAAAATGGGCTGCCAAGTGATGCCACTATTGCTGGTTTTCCACAAATTCCCTGAACCTGCTGCCACATACCAAGTACTCTGATTAGTTGGACTTACGGCAATATCTGAAATACGTCCTCCCATTAGTGCTGGACCTATACTCCGAAGTTGGAGACCATTAACTGCGTCGGTGATGGCTTGATTATTTTCTTTTTGAGCAAAGTTGCCCGTAAAAGGAAAGGTAAAGGCAGCTATCCATAAAAAAATTATATAAAACTTATTATTTAGCATAAGGAAGATTTTAAGGTTAGGATTTGAGTTTTAATTTTTGCATCGAATTCCATTTTGGCTCAATATACGATGGCTTGCGCAAAATTTTAAATTTTTTCTTTCCTTACCAATCGATGCGATATATTTATAGGATTGTTGATCATTTTATTAACGTACCGTAATTTTCCAGCTTGTGAAGATAAAATTAATTTTTAAAATCCTATCCTATTCTGGAATAACAGAGATAGAAACCTATTTACATAATAAAATTTTTAACTTTGTCGAATAGGGTATTCCTCAATGAGCAACAAAACGGAACAGTACAATATATGGAAAAGAAAAAAAGATTCTACTTAATTTTAATAATTGGTATCGTATGTTTATTTAGCTTACAAAGCTGTAGTTCGTATTCCTTTGGTGTAATTGCCGATTGTCAGTATTGCAAAGAAGCGGGAAAAGGTGTCAGAAAATATGCCAAGTCTGACACAAAATTGGCCGAATGTGTCAGTCATTTGAACACCCTAGATTTGGCCTATACGATTCATCTAGGTGATTTTATAGACCGTGATTGGGAAAGCTTCGATGTGGTCACCCCTATTTATAACAGGCTCAATATGCCCCATTATCACGTACTGGGTAATCACGATTTTTCTGTGGTTGATGAGAAAAAATCAGCGGTAATCAAAAAAATGGAAATGCCTAATGATTATTATGATTTTGAAGTAAAAGGTTGGCGTTTTATAGTGCTTAATGGGAATGATATAAGCTTTCATGCTTATCCAAAAGATAGTGAAAATTATAAACTAGCTGTCGAATATTATACCCAAAATAAGCTAGACAATCCAAAATGGAATGGGGCACTTGGCGTAACTCAGCTTAATTGGCTTAAAGCAGTTTTGGAAAAGGCGACTAAAAACGAAGAACAAGTAGTACTCTATTGTCATTTTCCTGTTTATCCAGAAAATAGACACAACCTATGGAATGCCAAGGAGGTTATTGATATCATTGAGGATTATCCCTGTGTAAAAGCCTATATAAATGGGCATAATCACGAGGGGAATTATGGGCAAAAAAATGGTGTTCATTATCTAACGATGAAAGGAATGGTGGATACAGAAGAAAGTGCCTATGGCGTTATAAAAGTCAATAAAGAATATTTAATAATTGAGGGATATGGTAGGGAATTGAATAGGACTTTACAATTAAGAAAGTCCGCTAGTATTCTAAAATAATTTAAAATAAAAAAATGGTACAGAAAATTGTCCTTACTGTCAGCTTCTTTCTTTTTTTAGGAATAGGAAATGCCATCACTCAAGATTTATCCTTTCGCCCTTTATTCAATGGCAAAGACTTAAATGGTTGGGTTGATGTAAATACGGCCAAAGATACTTGGAGTGTCAAAGACAGCGTGCTTATTTGCACGGAGCATCCCATTGGGGTCATGCGTACGGATAGACAATACGAAAATTTCATACTAGAAATTGAATGGAAACATTTAGAAGCAGGCGGCAATTCTGGCGTTTTTATATGGAGCGAAGGGACGCCTTATGAAGGAAAGCGGCTCACCAAAGCCATAGAAGTACAAATGTTGGAACTCGAATATGCCACACAGCACAATCGAACAGATGCTTATGTTCATGGAGAACTATTCCCTACCATGGGAATGACGGCTGTTCCAGATAATCCCAGAGGCATCCGCAGTAAATCAATCGAAAAAAGATGCACTGGAAAAGGAACGTGGAATAAATACATTGTTGTTTGTGTAGATGGTACAGTAAAATTATCGGTAAATGGAAAATTTGTGAATGGCCTGAGTAAGTCTGAACGTAAAAAAGGCTATATCTGTTTAGAAGCAGAAGGCGCTGAAATTCATTTTAAAAATATAAGGATTATGGAACTTCCTGCTGGGGTTACTAGTGCTGAACAAACTGCTCCTATAATACATTAAATGGATTTGTAATTTTTCCGTTATTAGCCCCAAAGGGCGAAATATAGTAACTTAGCTAATTTTGATGGATACGTAAATCTTAATTGAAATTTATTTATTTATTTCGTTAAATAACGATTTAAATATAAAGCTATCTAAAATGTCTATTTTTAAAGTTTACAAAATTTCTGCAAGCTTAATTTATCATCCCTTTCTCTGGATTTAAACTTAGCTATCAATTAAAAGCTATCTCTTTATTTCGTTAAATCGTCATTAACAACGCTTAGATTTTTGTAAACAACTTCCAGCGATTGGATTCGAATGGTACAATGCCCAGAATGCGGAGGAACGATGAAGTATTTATTTATTTCATTAAATAACGATTTAAGTAAAATGCCTCCTACAATGCCTATTTTTAAAACTTGCAGGATTTCTTAAGCTTGATTTAAACTCGGCTATTTATTTATTTCGTTAAATCGTTATTTCATTTTGGCAGTGAAATCCACCACAGAGCTTAGGATAAGGATTTTAACCCGTTCTAAGGCTTAGATATTATCTTGTCTAACAAGTTTACCATAAGCCAAAAATATTCACCCTGTAGGCTTATTTCATCGCTTATTTTCAATTCAACGGTAAAACTTTCGATTCCACTTTGAAGTTACTTCGCTTGGTTTGGGAAAACGCTAGTGTTTATTGTATTTAACGAAATCGTTATTTAGTTAAGTAATTCTGATTAAGGCCTGTTCAGGGTGATTTAATCCCCCTTCCTCTCCCCTATTTTCTAAACTCAACAACGCTTAGATTCTTGTAAACACCTTCCAGCGATTGGATTCGAATGGTGCAATGCCCAGAATGCGGAGCAACGATGAATTATTTATTTATTTCGTTAAATAACGATTTAAGTAAAATGCCTATTTTTAAAACTT
>Ga0136655_1000041_pt1 | contig 47532 bp, 40 predicted proteins | sample CPBDNA_2_FD_94863 | JGI IMG/M metagenome (GOLD analysis project Ga0136655, IMG submission 94863) | Freshwater to marine salinity gradient microbial communities from Chesapeake Bay, USA - CPBay_Spr_15_0.8_DNA (version 2) | ecosystem: Environmental > Aquatic > Marine > Coastal | place: USA... | reverse complement strand
GAGGGGCATTAGTTAAAGGAACAGGAGCCGCAGTAACCATTTCAATTCCTATAGAAAGTATCGTCCTGACATCAACTACTCATATCCCGCCATTAGTCTTTTTAGGAGAAGAAAAATCCTTGATTGGTTTTCCAGGTACTTATTATATCAGCGCTCCAGAAGTAAGAGCTTTAATAAAAACCGGAAAAGTAAAAGAACTAGGAACCAACCAACTCATAAATGTGGAAAGCACCCTACTTCTTGAGCCAGACGTAGTGATGGGTTTTAGTATCGATGACAGCAACCCTACCTATCAAAAAATAGAAGAGGCGGGAATTCCTGTGCTATACAATGGAGAATGGGTAGAACAACATCCATTAGGAAAAGCAGAGTGGATCAAGCTTTTTGGAGTACTATACGGCAAGGAGAAGCAAGCCGATAGCATTTTTAATGCTATAGAAAAAGAATATTTAAACACCTTAAAACTTATAGAAAAGGTTAAAAGACCACAGGTGCTGAGTGGCGCAACTTGGAACGATCAATGGTATTTGCCTTATGGAAACTCCTGGCAAGGACAAATTTTAAAGGATGCAGGAGCAGACTATATTTATGCAACAACAGAAGGAAATGGTTCACTCGCCTATAACATAGAAAAAGTACTGATGGATGGTCGTAAAGCCACTTATTGGATCGCGCCAGCACAATATACCAGTTATTCTAAAATGCTTGCAGACAATCAATCCTATGCGCTGTTTGATGCCTTTAAAAACAAACAAGTATATACTCATGCGCTTACTATAGGTGCTAAAGGGGGAGTTACTTATTACGAAGAAGCCAGTATGAGACCAGATCTGGTTTTAAAAGACCTAGTTAAAATATTGCACCCAGAGCTACTTCCCTATCATGAATTGTACTTCTTTAAACCCCTAAAAGATTAAACTCTAACTAGAATTACGTAAGATATTTCAAAATTCTAATAACTAGAATGTTCCCTAATGAAAAAAAATGTTGCAATTATAGGTGGTGGACCAGCAGCTTTTTTATTAGCTGCATTTTTGGATGCTGACAAATTTTCGGTGACTATTTATGAGAAAAATAAGACGTCTGGTCGTAAATTTTTAGTTGCTGGAAAAGGAGGTTTCAATCTTACCCATTCAGAAGCCGTAAAAGAATTAATCCATAAATATACACCAGACGATTTTTTGACTAATGCCCTTTGTCATTTCAACAATACAGATTTTAGAATTTGGCTTGATCAAATAGGCATTCCAACTTATAGAGGAAGTAGTAAAAGAGTGTATCCAAAAAAAGGGATCAAACCTATTGAAGTACTTCATGCGATTCTCCAACACTTAAAAGAAAAGAACGTAATCTTAAAATATGAACACACCTTTTCTGATTGGGATTCTTGTGGAAATGTGATCATTAATAATCAATCCATTTCGGCAAATTATACCGTGTTTTCATTAGGAGGTTCTAGCTGGAAAGTTACAGGATCTGATGGTAGCTGGCTGGATACCTTTTCAAAAAAAGGAATCAAAACCAAAGCATTTCAAGCATCCAATTGTGGCTATCATATTAATTGGAACACTAATTTTATAAAGAAGAATGAAGGTGCCCCCTTAAAGAACATTACTATTACTTGTAATACTGTGATACAAAAGGGGGAAGCGGTCATTACCTCATATGGTATCGAAGGAAACGCGATCTATGGACTAAGTCCACAAATAAGAAAACAATTTCAAGTAAATTCCATCGCTAGTGTTTACATAGATTTTAAACCCTCCTTAACTTTAGAAAACGTGCTTTCTAAAATACAATTATCAAGGTTTGGAACAACTTCGGATATTCTAAAAAAAGAGCTCAAATTAAGCACTCCCGCCATAGATCTATTAAAAACATACCTGTCCAAAGAAACTTATTTAAACACCAAATCTTTGGCAAAAAATATTAAAAAATTCTCTTTGGATTTGATCGGTACAACAAGTTTAGACGAGTCCATCTCTACTGTTGGTGGCATTGATCTAAAAGCTGTATCAGACCACTTTGAACTTAAAAAAATACCTCATCAATTTTGTATTGGAGAAATGTTGGATTGGGACGCACCTACTGGTGGCTATTTGTTACAAGCTTGTGCTAGTACAGGGGCTTATTTAGCTGCTTATTTAAATAAAATTCATTAAATCGAGTATTGGTTTAAATTCTTATTTGACATAAAAAGTTTAATTTGAGACTGATTTATGAGAACGCTTGCGCGAAAGGCATCATCTTATACTTATCTGTCACTGGTATATAAATAGGATTCATTATTTAAGAATACAACTATACTTAAATGATTTTTTATTATTCAAAAGACTAGATAGGAGTGAACTCATCGTAAACACTCCCGTAATAGCATCCCATAATTGAGCTAATAGGCTACTTTTATTTTAACTGAGTAGTGATTTAAAATGTGCAGTAAAAGACATCGTTCTAAATTGAAAGGTCTCCCTCTTAAAAAGATGACCTCTTGAATTAGGAACAATACCTCTAATAAAAAAGTCTAATTCTCCTTTCTGCCGTACCTTCGTTTTTTATTTAAAGAATAAGATTATAATAATCTTTTGAAAAAACAATTCATCATACTCAGCAACCTGCTCCTTGTCTTCTTTATTGCAGACATTTGTCTAGGCACTGTATATATAGAACCTCAACAAGTTGTGGATGCCTTATTAGGTCGTGAAAACCCAGAAACAAGCACCACACTGAGGTACATCATCACCGATTTGAGATTGCCTCGTGCGGTCATGGCAGTATTTACTGGTGCTGGACTTGCCGTTGCTGGCTTACTCATGCAAACACTGTTTAGAAATCCGCTGGCGGGTCCATTTGTTTTAGGTATTTCTAGTGGTGGAGGCTTAGGGGTAGCACTTGTCATAATGGGTGCAACAGCATTAGGAATAGGTACTATTTCCAGTTTTGGGATCATTACAGCAAGTGTGATAGGAAGTCTAGCCGTATTGTTATTGATTATTCTCATGTCGCTTAGGATCAAAGACACGATGGGGCTGTTGATCGTTGGTTTGATGGTAGGTAGTTTGAGTAGCGCTGTAGTAGGAATTTTAAGTTACTTCAGCAGTAGTGAAGAATTGCAGCGTTATGTTTTTTGGTCTTTAGGGAGTTTAGGAAGCATTAATTGGGATGATTTACTTATTATAGGTTTGTTGTTTATTCTTGCTATGCTCTTATTGCTTTGGATCATCAAGCCATTAAATGCCATGTTATTAGGAGAAAGCTATGCGTTTAGTCTAGGTATCAACATTAAAAAAGCACGTTGGATCATCATTATCATCACCAGTATTCTCGCAGGTAGTATTACTGCTTTTGCTGGGCCTATTGCATTTATAGGTTTAGCGGTACCTCATTTGGCGCGACTGATATTACCAACAGTGAACCATAAAATATTAATCCCTACGACCTTATTATTGGGGGCTACACTCCTACTCTTTTGCGATCTGGTATCACAACTGCCATTTTCAAACTATTCCTTACCTATTAACGCTGTTACCTCATTGCTAGGAGCACCACTGATCATCTGGCTCATCCTGAGAAAACGTAATTTGCATTTTTAATGATTCAACTAGAAAACATACAGGTAGGATATGGTCATTGCGTTGTGGCAGAGCATGCTGGAAATCTCGCTTTCGCGAAAGCGAAACTCATCTCCCTTATAGGTGCCAACGGATCAGGAAAATCTACTTTACTAAGAGCCATAGCTAGTGGGCAGCACCTCATCAACGGAAAGGTGGTCGTAGAAAATAAAAACTGGAAGAATTATACCGCATTAGAACGATCCAAATTTATCTCCATAGTCCTCACCGAAAGAGCCTTTAGCTTCTTCTTAAGTGTTCGAGAGTTATTGGAATTAAGTCGTGCACCTTACACCAATTATATAGGTACCCTTAGTGATGTAGATCATGAAATTATCAATGACGTCTTAGAGAATTTTGATCTTAAAGACCTAGAAAACCGAAGAGCAGGAACCTTGAGTGATGGCCAATTGCAACGAGTTTTAATTGCCAGAGCTATCGTTCAAGACACAGTATACCTGCTGATGGACGAGCCCACCAGCCACTTAGATATCAACCACAAAGCCGATTTGCTACTGCTACTAAGAGATTACTGTCATAAAAAGGGGAAAACGATTATTTATGCCACACACGAAATACAACTTGCCTTGTCCTTAAGCGATGAAGTGGTCAGTATACATAAAGGTATCATAGCTCATCAACCTACCGTTGACTTTCAGAATTCTAACCGATTAGAAACTATTTTTCCTTCCAAAAATGTGATTTTTGAGAATGGAACAATGGCCTTTAGGTTTGAATAACAAATCTGCTTTACTGCTTTGATGGCAGTTTTCGCTTCTGGAGGAATTTGAACCTAGTAACAGAAAAAGCCCTTGATTTCTCAAGAGCTTTAGAGTTTTCTATAAATAAAATTAAGCTTTAGGAATCTCTTTTAATACTTCTAAAAGAAGTTTCCAAAACTTCTGTACTGATGTGATTTCTACATACTCATCTGGACTGTGTGCTCTTCTTATATTTGGTCCAAAGGAAATCATGTCTAGCCCCGGGTAACGCTCTCCTAAAAGACCGCATTCAAGTCCTGCGTGACAGGCTACTACTCTAGGTTCATGATCGAACAGTTCTGTATATTTTGCTTTGATAATATCTAACATAGTACTGTTGGCGTTAGGTTGCCAACCTGGATAATCACCTGAGAGTTTGGCGTCCATTTGTGCAAGCTTCATTACAGCCACAATACTAGAAGAAAGATCCGTCTTAGAACTTTTTACCGAGGACCTTGTTAAACAAGCAATCTGCAGTTCCCCGTTTTCTAAAGTTACACGAGCTAAATTGTTAGAAGTTTCTACAAGACCATCAATTTCTGGACTCATACGGTATACACCATTATGAATTCCCAATAAGCAATATACCAACTCACGGCTGTCGCTTTCGGTAAGCACTTCAGCGTTTTCAATAGCCTCTATAGCTATGCTAAGATGCTCTTCTAAAGCCGCATACTCGTCTTGAATCGCATCTTTACACCTGTTAAAAGTGTTCCGCATTTGCTCCCAATCGCTTTTGCGTAAACTAACTACTGCTACCGCTTCTCGCGGAATTGCATTCCTTAAGCTACCTCCATTTAAAGATTGAAAATGTACTGCACCTCTTTTTTGCATGGCATCCACAAGACGTGTAATCATTTTATTTGCATTACCCAATCCTTTTATGATGTCCATACCACTATGACCCCCATTAAGACCTTTTACGGTAATTTTTTTTGATATATAATTCCCATCAACAGCTTCTAGCGGGTAGGTTTTGGTAGCAGTAACATCTACTCCACCTGCACAACCTATGTCAATCTCGTCGTCTTCTTCTGTATCTAGGTTCAATAGGATCTTTGAAGTCAGAATAGTTTTATCCAATTCCTTTGCTCCGGTCATGCCCGTTTCTTCATCTACCGTAAACAGAGCCTCTATTGCTGGATGTGCGATATCTGTTGAGGAAAGTACTGCCATGATTGCAGCGACTCCTATACCATTATCTGCTCCTAAAGTAGTTCCTCTAGCTTTGATGATATCTCCTTGAACAAACATATCAATTCCTTGAGTTAAGAAATCAAAGTCGGTGTCATTATTCTTTTGATGCACCATATCTAAGTGCGATTGCATGATGATGCTTTCGCGGTCCTCCATTCCTGAAGTAGCAGGTTTTCTTATGATCACGTTACCTATAGCATCTTCTATCACTTCTAGGTCATGTGATTTACCAAACGCTACCATAAACGCACGAACACGTTCTTCTTTTTTAGAAGGCCGAGGAACCGCATTTAAATCTGCAAAATGCTTCCATAATAGTTGTGGTTGTTGTTCTCTTACTTCTTTAGACATAGTAATTTATGATTTGTACAAATATAGCGGTACATCCGGGGTAGCCGCCTTAAGTATTTGCTAAAAGATTATTGATTTGATTGCTGATTTAAGAGAGGGATGCTTTATTTTTTTGTCGCCCTGAGCATTTCTCTTTTTCCTGGAGGTCCAGGCAAACGCTCTACCATAAACCCTGCAGTTTGCATATTGCGCCGTACTTGCCCAGCAGCACAATAAGTGGTTAACACACCACCGCTCTTCAACGCCTTGTAAGCGGCATTAAAAATAGCTTCTGTCCATAATTCTGGTTGAGTGCGCGGCCCAAAAGCATCAAAATAGATCAAGTCAAATTCATCCTCATTTGCAATGTTTTCAAAAGTTTTTTGCTTTTTACACAAAGTAAAATAAGAGGTGATCTCTTGATCTTCCTCCCAGCCAGATTGATGCATGGATTTGTACAATTGCTGATCGTTTAAAAACTGACCGTAATCCATAGCGCTAACTTCTTCCTCATTAATAGGAAAAGCCTCTACCGCAGTATAAACTATAGGTGTATTGGATTTATGCTGAGCTGTTAGCATGGCATTAAGCCCAGTTCCAAAACCATATTCTAGAATCTGTAGAGGTTCTTGATGGAAGTTTCGCTTTCGCGAAAGCGAGACATCTAAAAAATATTCCAAACCGGTTTGTATAAAAACATGAAGCGCCTCTTGCAAGGCGCCGTGTTTAGAATGGTATTGTTCATTGAGATCAGGCATGTGAATAGTTTTGGATCCATCGCCTGTAGTCATGATCTCACGCTTCATTTATTCTTCTGTTTTGGCAGCTACTTCTACATCTGGGTTATCAAACTTCTCTACAAGAGCACCATCGGCAACAAAGCTTAAAGTAACTTCCTCTTCTGTAATTGCTTCAATTTCTTCCTTAGATTTCCCAGCATCCTCAGCATAATGACGTAATTCTTTTACAGGTGTGATATTCTTAAATGCGTTACCGTTTAGTATAACTTCTTTTCCTTGACCATTCTTAGGAAGAAAAAAACCGTAGTCTTTAAATTTAACTGTCACAGAAGCGTCACCTACTGGCATTTTAATCCAACAACCCATATTTACACATACTTCTGCGATCGTTCCTTTTACTTTTACTGCTGTAGTATCACCTACTTTCATAGTCTTATACATAGCTCCTAATTCCATGGCATCAATCACGTCATTGTTAGAAAACTCTGCACCGTAATTCATGTAAGCTATTTCTTGAACTTGCTCGTCATTAATGGCTGGCATTTCTTCTTCTTGTTTTTGTTCTTTGCATCCTAGCAGTAAAAAGATAGCAAATACTCCTGTAATCAGCTGTTTCATAAGTTTATAATTTAAACAAATTTAGGAATTCGTTTGGACATAATAGTAGTCCTTATGGAGTATCTTTGCAAAAAAACTACAATACCATGATACCTACTCACGAAATCGTTATAGAAAAGGTAAAAAAATCCAAAATCAATACTATTGATTTTGATAATTTAACTTTTGGAAAAACTTTTACAGACCACATGTTGGAATGTACCTGGAGTAACGGAGCGTGGCGTACTGCAAAAATAAAACCTTATGGGCCTATTCAAATAGAACCTAGCTGTAAAGTATTTCATTATGGCCAAGCTATTTTTGAAGGGATGAAAGCTTTTAAGGATGCTCATGGTGAAGTATTTCTTTTTAGACCGGAAGACAATTGGTTGCGTTTTAATGAAAGTGCAAAACGTCTTGCGATGCCAGAAGTTCCAAAAGAAATTTTTATCGAAGGACTTAAGAATCTTATCAATCTTGATAAAGAATGGGTGCGATACGGTGAAGGACTTTCACTTTATTTAAGGCCATTTATGATTGCTAGTGAGAATGGTGTTGCCGCAGCACCTTCAACAGAGTATAAATTTATGATCATCATGTCGCCTGCATTTGCATATTACAAGGGAGATGTACGTGTTGTTATCGCTTCAGAATTTTCTAGAGCTGCCAATGGTGGCGTAGGATACGCTAAAGCAGCAGGAAATTATGCCGCTAGTTTCTATCCAAATAACCTCGCTATTAAAGAAGGTTATCAACAAATTATTTGGACCGATGCCGCTTCTCATGAATACCTAGAGGAAGCTGGTACCATGAACATATTTGTAAGAATAGGTGATACCTTGCTCACTGCTCCTCATAATGACCGTATTCTCAACGGGGTTACCCGAAGAAGTGTGATACAAATGGCCAAAGATCATGGTATTCCTGTTGAAGAACGACGTGTTTCTGTTAAGGAATTAAATGAGGCTGCCAGAAATGGAGAACTTAAAGAAATATTTGGTAGCGGAACTGCTGCGGTAATTGTTCCTATCAAAGGATATAAACATGAAGAGTTCCAATACGAACTTCCAGTGGATACGGATTCATATGCAACTAAGCTTATAAAAGCCTTAAAAGATATTCAATACAATCGTGCAGAAGACCGTCACGGTTGGAGAGTTCAAATCTAAATATCAGAATATATGATATCATTAAAAATGCCTGCTATTCAGTAGGCATTTTTAATGATATAGGTTATACCCGCGAAAAGTATAGCAAGAATTTATTATTAGAAAAATGAATTCAAATGAATAATTGCCTCGGTATTGATTTCTTTCTATATTTTTAAAGCGTGAGAATAGTTATTTCCATCTTTCTGCTGCTTCTAGCCCTTCCTGTTGTGTCACAAAATCAAGCCGATTGGTGGTTTTTTGGTTCTAATGCTGGAATTGATTTTAACACCGGCGTTCCTGTACCTAATAACATAGGACAATTAAATACTATTGAAGGCTGCTCGGCTATTTCAGACGCCTGCGGTAGTTTACTCTTTTATACCGATGGTAGTAGCATCTGGGATCGCAATCACCTAGTAATGCCAAATGGAAATGGATTATTTGGAAACCCCTCCAGCACACAGTCTGCAATTGTGATTCCGTTACCTAACAACCCCGATCTCTATTATGTGTTTTCCATTTCCATAGGTGCTACCACTGGCCTGTATTATTCGGTTGTAGACATGAATTTAAATAATGGGACTGGGGATGTTATTGTTACCCAAAAAAACATCAACTTATTAGCTAACAGTACTGAAAAGTTATTTGCAGCAGTTGCAGCAAATGGTCAAGACGCATGGATCGTCACTTATGCTGAAAGTATTCCAGGTAGTTTAAGTTTTAATCAGTTTTACGCTTTTAAACTAACGCCCAATGGGATGGATTTGTCTGCCAGTGTAAATTCTCTCAGTCAGGCAACTCGCACTACAGATAAGCGGGGTTATTTAAAAGTATCTCCTGATGGCTCAAAAGTAGCCATGATGACTCAATTATATGTGGATACGAGCATCCCAGATGAATCTGGTGTAGGTGCCTGGTTATTTGATTTTGACAACCGTACCGGTTTCGTCAATAATCCGGTAAGGATGAATTTTCCTGCCGGCTATCAAGCTTATGGAACAGAGTTTTCCTTGGACTCTAGACTGGTGTATGTGGATCTCAATACACTAGGAAGTGGTCTTGTAGCTGCCGAACGACTGTTGTTACAATACAATACCACAACCCCTAATTTTGAAAACAATCCGATAGTGATCTATCAAAGTGATTCCGCCGATGCTACTGATGACGTGGCACGTGGTGCGTTACAAATTGCTCCTGACAATAAGATCTACTACTCCCGAGATGAGCAAGAATGGCTTGCAGTAATCAACAACCCTAATAACATAGGTGCCTTATGTAACTTTCAATACAACGGCCTGTCATTAACCCCAGGGACAAATAGCAATGAAGGGTTGCCTCCTTTTTACAATGCGTTTTTCAATCCATCATTTTCTGTCATTGAAGGTTGTAGCAACACCACTACACAATTCATTGCAGACGAAATAGCCACTTGTCCTAATAGCTCCGTTAGTTGGGATTTTGGAGATGTTGCCAGTGGTGCAGCTAATAGTTCTACACTGATCAACCCTACTCATATCTATACCAATGCTGGAACCTATACGGTGAATCTTGTTTTGACAACTCCCACAGGTATTTTTAATTCCAGCCGCATCGTGCAGATAGTCGATACTCCTTATACTAATACCGTTAATAACATAAGCATATGCGATGATAGTTCCAATGACGGCATCGCACCCATAGACTTTACTGCTACAAGAATTAACGCCTTAGGTGTTCAAAACCCTAACAACTTTGAAGTCACTATTCATTCTAGTCTACAAGATGCGGTAACTGATTTTAATTCCATAGCTGATAACGATCAGGTTGCTAGCGGCACTTATTTTTTAAGAATCGATAGTCGATTGTCAAACGGTTGTTTTGTAACTACCTCTTTTGACGTGATTATTCATGCACTTCCTGTAGCATTGATGGTAGATGATTTGATCTTGTGTGACGATTTTAGTAACGATGGGATAGAATCATTTGATTTAGATCTTGCAGCCATTCAAGGTTTAGGAACTCAAGACCCTGTGCTAGTGAACTATTCCTTTTACAGGTTTCAAAATGAAGCAGATGTGAGACAGAACCCCATTAGCTCCCCTTATGACAATACTATGGCTCAAGAAGAAATCTTTATACGTTATGAAAATGTGAACAACACCACTTGCTATGAAGTTGTTTCTTTTCATCTTCATGTCATCGCACAACCCCTAATTCCTGTGATTAATGATGTGAGCATTTGTGATGATGAATCTAGAGATTTAGTAGAAGTTTTTGATTTGAATTCTTTGATAACCTCTATTCAAAATACACAACCTGGAAATCTTATAACCACCTTTCACAGCTCACAACAAGATGCAGAATTAGATGACAATCCCTTAAACACTTCTTATACGAATACCATGAATCAAGAAGTTATATGGATACGCCTAGAGAACAATGACCTGGCCATTTGTTATGATGTACAGCCATTGCGTTTAGAAGTGTTTCCAAAACCTATAGTGACTACTACTGCCGACTTCTCCAAATGTATCAACGAAGAGGGAATTATTGAGGCAACTACGGGTTTTGACACTTATTTGTGGGATACTGGAGCAACTACATCCAGTATTCGTATTACTGATGAGGGAACCTATACCGTGCTTATAACAGATCAAAACGGCTGTGAAGATAGCAGCTCCACAACAGTGACCAATTTCCAGACCACTCAGATTGTCGCGGTAGAAGTTGAGCAATTTACTTTAAGATCTAACCGCATTGAAGTGTCCGTTATCGGAGATGGTCCCTTTCAATACAGCATCGATAATTTTATTTATCAGGAAAGCAAGGTTTTTACCGATTTACTGCCAGGTTATTACACGGTTTATGTACGAGATGTAAATGGCTGTGACCTAGTAACCGCCACAGCAACCATTATCGCTGCACCACCTTATTTCACTCCTAATGAAGACGGATTCCACGACTATTGGCAAGTAACCGCGATTGAAACTGAGCCCAATGCACAGATTTATATTTTTGATCGTTTTGGAAAACTTTTAAAACAAATAAGTCCATTAGGACCGGGATGGGACGGAATGTATCAAGGTAACCCGATGCCTAGTACTGATTATTGGTACTTGGTGGAATTAATAGATGGCCGCAGTTTTAAGGGGCATTTCTCTCTCAAAAGATAATCAAGTAGTTGGTATTATTTTAACCTCGCTTTCGCGAAAGCGGAATGCTAAAAAAGCTATTTTTACCGTTCATGGATTTTAATATTGTATCAGAATTTTCTCCTACTGGAGATCAACCGCAAGCGATCAAAAAGCTTATCAGTGGAATCGAAGCTAATGAAAAATATCAAACACTTCTGGGGGTTACTGGAAGTGGTAAGACCTTTACGGCTGCAAATGTAATACAAGGTGTGCAAAAACCAACCTTGGTACTTTGTCACAACAAAACATTAGCAGCTCAATTGTATTCTGAATTTAAAGACTTTTTTCCAAATAATGCAGTGGAATATTTTGTTTCCTATTATGATTATTATCAGCCGGAAGCATTTATACCATCCTCAGGAACTTATATTGAGAAAGACCTTTCTATTAATGAAGAAATAGAAAAGATGCGATTGAGTACCACTTCTTCCCTACTTTCTGGAAGAAGGGATATTATAGTAGTTGCCTCAGTTTCCTGTCTGTATGGTATTGGAAACCCTGTCGAGTTTCAAAAAAATGTTGTCAGAATCAAAAAAGACGAGGTAATTGCTAGAACAGCATTACTTCATAAATTAGTGCAATCCTTATACTCCAGAACCACTGCAGAATTTAATAGAGGTAATTTTAGGATAAAAGGAGATACTTTAGATGTATATCCTAGTTATGCAGATACTGCATTTAGAATTCATTTTTTTGGAGATGAAATAGAAGAAATTGAGCGTTTTGATCCAGTGAATGGAAGCGTATTAGAACGCTTTGATCAAATTACGATCTATCCAGCAAATATGTTTGTGACTTCTCCAGACATTCTACAAGGTGCCATACATGCTATCCAAGAAGACTTAGTAAAACAAATCGATTACTTCAAAGAAATAGGAAAACCATTAGAAGCTAAACGACTGCAAGAAAGAACCGAATTTGACTTAGAAATGATTAGAGAACTGGGCTACTGCTCTGGTATTGAAAATTACAGTCGTTATCTTGACGGTCGTCAACCCGGTACAAGACCTTTTTGCTTACTGGACTTTTTTCCAGCAGACTTTCTTATGATTATTGATGAAAGTCATGTGAGCGTTCCTCAAGTAGGCGCTATGTATGGCGGGGATAGGTCTCGAAAAGAGAATTTAGTAGATTATGGGTTTCGCCTGCCAGCTGCTATGGACAACCGTCCACTAAAATTTGAGGAATTTGAAGCGATGCAAAATCAAGTTCTTTACGTAAGTGCTACACCTGCAGATTATGAGTTGGCTAAAAGTGAAGGGGTTGTTGTTGAACAAATCATAAGACCTACAGGACTATTAGATCCCGTTATCGAAGTGCGCCCAAGTCAGAATCAAATAGATGATCTTGTGGAAGAAATACGATTGAGAGAAGAACGTGACGAACGCGTACTAATCACCACACTTACCAAACGCATGGCAGAAGAACTGACCAAATACCTAACTCGTATCAATGTTAGGTGCCGCTATATTCACAGCGATGTAGACACTTTAGAGCGTGTAGAAATTTTGTCAGACTTGCGCCATGGAATTTTTGATGTATTAATAGGAGTCAATTTATTAAGAGAAGGCCTCGATTTACCAGAGGTATCTTTGGTTGCCATTTTGGATGCGGATAAGGAAGGTTTTTTGCGTAATCAACGTTCACTTACACAAACTATAGGACGTGCCGCACGTAATATTAATGGACTTGCGATTCTTTACGCAGATAAAATTACCGCTAGCATGCAAAAAACCATTGATCAAACCGATTACCGTCGTTCCAAACAAATTGCTTATAATGAGGCAAATGGTTTAAAGCCTATGGCAATAAAGAAAAAATTAGAAACAGCTCTATATCAAAAAAAAGCAGCTGCTTATGCTTTGGAAGATGTACTTACATTAAAAGCGGCAGAGGAAGAAGCGGGATACTTATCTAAAGCAGAATTAGAGAAAAAAATACGCAATACTCGTAAAATGATGGAAAAAGCGGCTAAAGAATTAGACTTTATGGAAGCCGCAAGACTGCGAGATCAAATTAAAATGATGCAAGAAAAAGTGAAAGACGTTTAAAATCAGCACTTCTGTATCCTGATATTAAAATGATGCCAGGAGTTATGATAATTGATTTGACGAGTTTTATAGCCGATCAACGTTTCTTTTAGACTATAAGCTCTAATAATCGATTAAAATTGTTTTAAACCTTAATAATGAGAATGTTACACGTTATATCTTATTCTAAGAGGTACCTTGTGGTAGTATTAGTGAACTAATTATACTATCATGTTCAATTCATATTACAGCATCGTTATTTGTACATTTTTTAGTTCTATTTCTTTTGCCCAAGTCGGTATAGGAACTTCAACACCGACCTCTGATCTAGAAATAGTTTCTAAAACGACACTTGGACCTGGAGAGTTTAATGGAATTATTATTCCTAAAGTAGCCGTTCTTCCTACACCAACAACTGACCAAAAAGGACTCATTTTATATTTGGAAAGCGGCACTGACTCGGAAGGTTTTTATTTTTTTAATGGTTCATCTTTTCAAAATCTTTCAGATAACGCAATAAACACACCTGCCTTTTATAAAATTGGAACTTTTGTACCCGCTACTAATACGACTGAAAATGTGCAAAGAGAAGGCAATATAAATATAGGGGGAAGCTTAAGTACCGGTAAATTAAATATTGAAATTGAATCTACAGACCCCGTAGCAACAAGAACGGCATTACGTATAGATAATTCCAATGTAAGTACCAGTTTTACCGCAACTTATGCTATATATTCTGAAAATACCAGTAGTACAACAGGAAATAAATACGGTATAAAGAATGATGTTTCTAGTGACGGTATTGGTGATCATATTGGAATTGAAAATAAAGTGTATGACAGCGGATCTGCAACAACTTCATTAACTGGAATCAATAATGATGTTGGCACAACAAATGGAACGAGCAGTATTAACTATGGTTTACGCTCTGAAATAGGTAGTGCTAATTCACGTGGTACTAATTATGCCATCTACGCCTATGCTCAACACGGCACAACTACTACAGACCCGTCATACTCGGGCTATTTTAGAGGAGATCGTTTTGCAATAAGAAATGAAGAGGACAGTGACGGCTATGAAATGCCAACTTTATCTGGTACAGCAGGACAAGTCCTCACTATTGACGGAACTGGCGTAGCAAACTGGGAGGATTTAGAGGCAAATAAATCCATTGTAAGAGGCCATTTAGGAACTCTTTGGCAATCATCTACAGGATCTTCAAATCCGGGAGATTATTTAAAAATTCCGTTTGATCATGATCCAATTGATACTAAAAATGAATTTGATACTACTACTAATAGATTTACCGCAGCTCAAACTGGTTACTACATGGTAAGTATTCAGGTTAGTTCTAATGACTTTGATGGAGATTCAACACATGGATTGGCTATTTACAAAGGGGTAAGCCTTGTTTCTTTAGACCTAAAACAACATACCAATTTTGGATCAACCTCACAAGATCGAATCAATAGGTCGTTGACTGATATTATACATCTCAATGCAGGAGAGTTTCTAGAATTTAGATTCAATGATAATTTCGCCACATTTGATGGGAGTAGTGAAAAAAATTATTTTACTATTTATCAACTATGAAATCCTTATAACAAAAGAGGTCAAGACCGTCTTAAAAAATAGTCTTTTGACGTATTGATAAAAAAGAGAAGTCTCGTAGTTGGGAATAATGCAGCTTTAAACTTCATTATAACACTTTTTAACATCATAACTTTTATCTTTGAAAAAATTTTGTTTCATGAAATATGTTCGGCTAGTTGCTCTTATTTTGGTAGTTCAATCCTGTAACACCAAAGTTTCTATAGAAAAAGACGGTAAAACTAGCATCGGTGAAGATCTTACGGCACAATTGGAAGACCGAGAACTCTCTCAAGAATTTAAAGATTATTGGTATAGCGGTACTGCGGAAATCTCTAGCTATGAATTAAGTCAAGCCAGATATGGAGAAATGAGAGAGGGATCAGCCGTTATGATATTTGTTACAGAACCTTTTGATAAAAATAACCAGATCAAAGCAGATCAAAATCAACCAAGCAACAGACCTGTACTCAAACTAAATGCTACTAGAAATTTTAATACAGGGATCTACCCGTACCGTATTATGAGCAGTACTTTTTTACCACTTGATAAAAAAGATAATGCTGTTAAAATTGCTACTTCTATTCAAGAATGGTGCGGACATACTTACATGCAACTCAATCAAGGTGGAGCGCATTATGATGTAATACTTCACTCCTATTTTCAAAGTGAAGGCAATAAGAAGTTTAAAGTAGCTAACGTGTTCACCGAAAATCAGCTAGCCATTCAATTGAGGTTAAACCCAAAAGAAATGCCTGTAGGTGAACTGCAAATGATACCGAGCACTGAATACTTGAGATTAAAGCATATACCAACAAAACCTTATGATGTGGTTGCTAAATTAAGCGAGATCACAGACGGGTATTTATACAGTGTCCAATTTATTGAACTTGGAAGAACCATAGCCTTTAAAACAGAAAAAGAATTTCCTTTCCGAATTTTATCTTGGATGGATCGTTATAAAGATGGCGCTACTCCAATGGTTTCTACTGGAACACTTAAAAAAACCATAACAACTCCTTATTGGAGACAGAATTCAAATAAAGATGCTGTCATGAGAGATAGCCTAGGATTATGAGCGATTTCTTTTTAAAATCAGAAGTAATACTTACCCTGTCATTACTGCTTTGTACCTTTATTATTCACCGTTTTATTATCTGGAGCGCTTTAAAGTTTTCCAAAAAAGTTTCTAGATCAGAATTGCGTAAGCAATATTTAAACCGGTATACAGGTTATGTTTTGTGGAGCATTTGCGCCATAAGCATTATACTTGTTTGGGGCTATGCAACCGAAGGATTTTGGGTCGCATTAGGATCTACATTTGCTGTTGTAGGTGTGGCTTTATTTGCTAACTGGAGCATACTAAGTAATATTACCGCTAGCTTTATACTCTACTTTACATTTCCCTTTAAAATAGGCGATCGCATCCGTATCCACGATAAAGACCTACCCGTAACCGCTATTATTAGTGATATAAAAGGTTTTTACACCTTACTTATTACAGATGAAGGCGAAATCATTACTTATCCTAATAATATGTTACTTCAAAAAGGAGTTTCTATACTACACGAGAAAAAAGAATCTATATTTGACACTCCTGAGGAAGATGTAGATCGAACCATATAGTTAAAAGATAAAAAGAAATACTCGATGGACTTAAGTGACCAACTTAAAAACCTTTTCCCAGAACACGACTTTAAAGAAGAAGAGCAACCAGAAAAAAGTAATCTGTGGCTACAAGATCAACCTTTGGAATGTAAATTTGAAAAGCGCAAAGGAAAAATTAATACAGTGATTGATGGATACACAGGAGCTAGTAAAGACTTTAAAATTCTTGCTAAAGAATTAAAGACCCAGCTGGGTGTTGGTGGAAGTTTTAAAAATGACCAAATCATTATTCAAGGTGATTACCGCGATCGGATTATGGAAATGCTTAAAGAAAAGGGATTTAAAGTAAAACGAGTTGGTGGGTAATCTAAAATCTATAAAATAAAAAAAACGCTATACGTTCATATGAACGTGTAGCGTTTTAAATTTCCTTAAGAGATATTACTCGTCTCCTACGATGTGTTCTATAGCTGCTGCGAGTTTAAAATCTTTTTCTGTTAACCCATTGACATCATGAGTAGAAAGAGTGATCTCTAGAGTTGCATATGTGTTATGCCAATCAGGGTGATGCTCCATTTTTTCTGCCTCCAAAGCAATGCGGGTCATCACAGAAAAGCAATCCATAAAGTTATCAAACTCAAATGTGGTGTGAATCGCATCATCATAATAATCCCATCCATCGACATTTTCTAAATGCTTTTCTATTTGTGCCTCTGTTAATTTTTCCATCTTTTTTATTTTTTTCAAAGGTATTTTTTATTTTTCTTTTAACCTCGCCTAATTCATCTTAAATTTTACCTGTAGATTGATCCGCTTTTCCTTCGACTTTGATAAATGAACCATCAGATAGTTTTCTAACGTATTCTGTGATTTATATTTTGTCTCGTCCATTTTTCCTTCTAGTTCTTTGTACTCATAGTATCTGTATTGATTAGATTTATCTAAATACCATTAGGATATTCAAAAATCGTATTATTAATACCTTAATCTCACTTAAAGGAATCGCAATAAAAAAGATACTCTTATATTTATACTATGAAAAAACTTACCCTATGCATTGTTGTATTTGTTGCTGCTTTTGGCCTTGCACAAACCGATTCCTCACAACAAAAAGCCATCCAAGATGCGGTTCATTTAAGAGAAGTCCCAAGATATAACTTGATTATAGACCTAGGAATAACTCAACCTACAGCAAATTATGGCGATGTCGCTCGATCTGGACTTCAAATAGGTGCAGAGTTTTCCTATTACACCAATAAGCATTTGGGACTAGGTATTTCCATAAGGCACCAATCCAACGAATTTGGTTTTCTTGACTTTCAAAATGACGATCGTACCAGTGTTACCTCTAACAACTGGACCAATACCTCTATAGCTATAGGTCCTACCTACTCGTTTACAAAAGGAAGATTCCAATTTGATGCCTTTGCAAAAACTGGAGTTGCTTTTTTAAATACTCCTGAGAATACTGTTTCTGAAATAGGAATTGGTAACACACAAGTATTTTCAAATGATACAGCAAACGAGTCGGCATCAAGTGCTTATCTAGAAGGTGGGTTGCGTTTTAACTACTACTTCCGAAGATCAGTCCAAGTGTTTTTCTCCCCTCAATACCATACTACTTTAGGGAAACCTATTGCTTATTCCTATAGAGACGACACTTCCAACGCTCCTATACCACCTAATCTTTTTAAAAAAATTAATGCTTCTAACCTGATCTTCAGTATAGGGATAAAAATTGCCCTAGGTAAAGAATACAGCAATGCTGAGATGCGTATTGATGACTAATTGAAATCGAGTAGCTCTTCATAAGTCTTTAAAAATGTAAAATATATGGTTGAGCTATAGTTCAACCCATTTTACGCATTAAAATTTCAATGAAAAAAGCTGCCTCTATGAATACCACCTGTAAAAAAATGATTTCTTAAACTTACAAGCCTTTGTTTTTAATATTCCTTTTGGTTTTATTTTTACCTTCAAATTTAACAAGTCTTTATTCTTTATTTTTTGTTTAAGGGTTACCTTTATAACTTAAACAAAAAGATTTGAAATTATATTCATTTTCCGCACAACAAAAGCTACCTATCCCTATAGAAGAAGCTTGGAAGTTCTTGACAGATGCTAACAACCTCCGACTTCTCACTCCTCCAGAATTAAAAATGGAAGTGCAATATGGTACCGAAAAAGGTATGTATCCAGGTCAGCTTATAGAATATACAGTCACACCACTTCCTTTTTATAAAACCAATTGGGTAACTCACATTACTCAAGTTCAAGATAATCAGTTCTTTGTGGATGAGCAAATGTATGGCCCTTACGCCACTTGGCATCACAAACACTTTATCTACGAGATCGATGGAGGCACATTAATGGAAGATTTGATTCATTATAGATTGCCTTTTGGAGCGATAGGTAAATTAGGTGCTCCATTGGTAAGAAAAAAGTTGGAAGAACTATTCCGCTTTCGCGAAAGCGCGCTCATCAAACACTTCGGTGCTTTTGAAGAAAACCATAACAACGTTCAAGAATCAGAAATAAAACAAAAAAACACTTTTTAAAATGCCGAAAAATATACTACTTATAGGCGGAAGCCACGGAATAGGAAATGCAATTGTTCAACACATGTACGAAGGAAATAATGTGTTTGTAGCTTCCCGAGAGAATGAGAACTTACCAGAAGGTGTAACTCATATCCCATTTGATGCATTATCTGACGAATTAGACACTTCTCTTTTACCAGACTCATTAGACGGTTTTGTTTACTGTCCTGGGAGTATTAATTTAAAACCTTTCAAAATGCTGAAACAGTCTCATTTTGAAGAAGATATGGAAATTAATTTCTTTTCATTAATTAAAGCGACAAGAGCTGTTTTGCCATTACTTACTAAAGATGGAACCAGTAGTATTGTTTACTTTTCCACCGTTGCAGTGGCAACAGGATTGCCGTTCCATACCAGTGTTGCCGCTGCAAAAGGCGCCATAGAAGGGTATGCCAGAGCGCTTGCAGCCGAGTATGCTCCAACGGTTAGAGTAAATGTGATTGCACCTTCATTAGTGGACACACCGCTCGCTGGAAGGTTGTTGAACAACGATGTGAAAAAAGAGAAAATGGGCGAAATGCACCCGTTGAAACGTGTAGGTACTCCAGAAGATATTGCTAGTCTAGCCGTGTTTTTACTAAACCAAAATGAAGGTTGGATCACCGGTCAAGTAATAGGGGTCAATGGAGGAAAAGGTTCTCTTAGTATAGGATAAGTACTATGAGTGAAAAGGTAAATGTATTTTGGTTCCGAAGGGATTTAAGATTAGATGACAATGTAGGATTTTATGAAGCGCTAAAAAGCGACCTCAGCGTGCTACCTGTTTTTATCTTTGATCGCGATATTTTAGATAAACTCCCAGAAGATGATGCTCGGGTCACGTTTATTCATGAAGAATTGCAACGCATGCGTTCAGAACTTCAAGACAAACACAAGAGTTCTATAGCCATGTATTACGGAACACCCATGCAGGTGTGGAAAGAGATCATAAAATCTTATGACATAGCTAGTGTTTATACCAATCACGACTATGAACCTTATGCCAGAGAACGAGATTTACTGGTAAATGAGCTTCTAGCAGCACATCAAATAGACTTCAAAACTTTCAAAGACCAAGTAGTTTATGAAAAAGATGATGTTGTAAAAAATGATGGTGATCCTTATGTAGTGTACACACCTTATAAGAATAAATGGCTGGAGCATTTTAGAAAGGACTTTGGCTCTGGAGAGGGACAAAAGTTTTATCATACCGACGGCTACCTTAAAAATATTATTAAAAATACCCATCTACCTAATGTTTCTCTAAGCGATATGGGATTTTCAAAATCAAAAATCAAAATCCCAGCATATACCGTCACCCCAGCTTTGATTGAAGATTATGAAAAGACAAGAAACTTTCCAGCCATAGAAAAAGGAACATCGAGATTGGGTACTTACTTAAGATTTGGTGTGGTTAGCGTTCGTAAAATGATACGCAAAGCCGATCATGCCGATAATAAAACCTTTTTAAGTGAGCTTATTTGGAGAGAGTTCTTTATGCAGATTTTATATCATTTTCCTCATACCAAAGACGCAGCTTTTAAATCCAAGTACGATCGCATCGAGTGGCGTAATAATGAAAATGAATTTGAAAAATGGAAAACCGGTACTACCGGCTATGCGCTTGTAGATGCTGGAATGCGAGAGCTCAACACTACGGGTCACATGCACAATCGCGTACGCATGATGGTGGCAAGTTTTCTTATCAAGCATTTATTAATCGACTGGCGTTGGGGAGAGGCTTATTTTGCTGAAAAACTCAACGATTATGAACTGTCTAGTAATGTAGGGAATTGGCAATGGGCCGCTGGAAGTGGTGTTGATGCAGCTCCTTATTTTAGAATTTTTAATCCGATAACTCAAAAAGACAAGTTTGACAAGGAACGTAAATACATCAAAGAATTTGTTCCTGAGTTTGGAACTCCAAGCTACCCAGATATGATGGTAGACCATAAGCAAGCCCGAGAACGATGTTTAAGAACCTATAAAGAAGCAGTTTCTTAGAAAAGAGTGAAGTCATGAGGAATTAGGAATGCGGTAGATACAAGGAAAAAAGTACTCAAAAACCGATTTCAAATTTATCATCCAATCAGCGTTCTAAACCAGCGCTTATACTGTGAATGTTCAAAACCTTATAGGTTAGTCTTTGTCGCGACAATAGGTTTCGGGTCATAAGTAAAGGTTGTTTTCTAAATGAAAATTACCCTTTTAAAATAATTGGTGGGATTCTGAATTAATTCAGAATACTGTTTAGCACCCTTTTTACCAGTACAAATTGTACTTAATAGAATCCGCAACTTGAAACAAGAAGTAAATATCGTATGGTTGAAACGAGATCTAAGGTTATTGGATCATGAGCCGTTGATGCTTGCTTTAAACTCAGAAGTTCCTGTCCTTCTACTTTATATTTTTGAACCCATGTTGTTAAATGACACTCATTACAGTGAACGTCATTTTGATTTTATCAAACAATCGCTCGTTAATATGAACGAGAAATTGGCTGCGGTAGGAACGCAATTATTGGTCATAGAAAGCGATGCATTACTTGCTTTTAAGACCTTAGCTTCTAGCTTGGATATTAAGAATGTGTTTTCTTACCAAGAAACAGGCTTGCTGCTTACCTTTAAAAGAGATATAAAACTTAAAGAATACTTTAAAAATCAGAAGATCCATTGGAGCGAATCTGTTGCAAATGGAGTCATACGCGGATTAAAAAATAGAAACAATTGGAAAGAGCATTGGATTGCCTTTATCAATAAAGACTTTGACCACCCTAATTTTGACAATAGCTCGTTGTTTGGTATTTCTAAAATTAAACAACTCTCCTCCAGCTTCAAATCGGTTGATTTAAGTACAAATAAGGATACCCCTTTCCAAAAAGGTGGCACTACAACTGCTCTTAAATACTTTGAAGGATTTTTAGAGGAACGCATCAACGGCTACAATACTCATTATTCCAAACCACTAACCAGTCGAAATTACAGCAGTAGGCTGTCACCCTACCTCGCTTGGGGAAACTTAAGTGTTAGAATGGTGGCGCAAAAAGCCGCAAGTTTTAAAAGCCAAATTAAAAACAAACGCAATCTAAATAGCTTTTTATCGCGATTGAGATGGCAAGCACATTTCATAGAAAAATTTGAAATGGAATACCAGATGGAATACCGCAATGTACATGCAGCTTTTAGGTCTTTACACCAGCCCATCAACCTTGAGTTTCAACAAGCTTGGAAAGAAGGAAGGACTGGTTATCCTATGGTGGATGCTGGTATGAGGTGTCTGATAGCTACTGGTTTTGTGAATTTTAGAATCAGAGCGATGTTAGTGAGTTTTTTTACGCATCATCTATGGCAACCTTGGCAGGAGGCTAGTGAACATATGGCGCGACAATTCTTAGACTTTGAACCGGGAATTCATTACCCACAACTACAAATGCAAGCTGGTGTTACTGGTATCAATACGGTACGAATTTATTCCCCTGTAAAAAATAGCCTCGATCACGATCCAGAGGCTGTATTTCTTAAAAAATGGCTGCCAGAACTGGCACAATTACCTGTTCCCTATATTCATGAACCCTGGAAAATACCGGCTATGGAAGCTGTTTTTTATAACTTTGAGTTAGGCAAAGATTATCCGCTACCCATCGTAGATACTACGCTTGCGCGAAAACACGCTCAAGACATTTTATATGGAATAAAAAAAGACGCTAGATCAAAGTCGGAGTCTCGTAGAATTGTCAATACGCATACCAATCCCGGAAGAGAAATTTGGCCTGGTGGTGGTGAAATAAGAAGTTAGAACTGGCATCGAGTTACAAAGCCAATAATGATAAGTCTTTTTTGTATATTCCTTTTCTGAATTAAAAATATAAAAACAAATAATACCTGAATATGAAAGAACACATAAGTGTATTTACTGGAACTTCTATTCAAGTAAATAGAATAGCATCTTTACTAGAAGAGCATCATATATCTTTTCTTATTAAGAATCCTATTGAATCAGGAAGACTGGCAGGTTTTGGTACTTCTGGAGAAAGTGTTGAAGTTTTTGTTTTAAATTCAGATTTAAAAATGTCGAAGAGGTTACTTGGAGCTTTTGAAGTAAACAGTAATTTATAAATAGCCGAAGAAGCTGTAATAGAAATTTACAATCAGTTCATATATTCTTAGATCGTATTTTAAATAAAAATATTTGATACATAGGAATCAACTACTTAACGCATCTAAGAAATGAAAAAACATAGTTGTTAAAGGAGAATGAAAAATAAAATAATACCAACTAATTGTTGAACTCCTTAAAAAATAATAAAATCCAACACCCGAACTACACCACCTGCCCAACTTGTAAAGGACAAGGTAAGAAAAGTCAGCGCCTGAGAAAGAAGGTGAGATTGAGTTATCAGCGAGCCTTAGAGCAATTTGAAAAGTCAAATGATCAAGGAACTGCTCCCATAAAACCAAAAGGTCATTTAATTACCTGCTCCGCATGCAATGGCTCTGGATTGGTTGCGGCTTCTTCTCCAACCCTTCCTGATGTAGAAAACTACCCGCATGTGGCTATAATAGGTGCAGGAATCGGTGGTGTAGCACTGGCTGTAGCTTGTATGCACCGGGGAATTCCTTTTACATTGTACGAGCGCGACAAAAGCTTTGATGCTCGTTCGCAAGGTTATGGTTTGACATTGCAACAAGCGAGTAAAGCCATGGAGGGCTTTGGTATATTTTCTTTAACAGAAGGAATAGTATCTACAAAACATATGGTTCATACTACAGATGGAACGGTCATCGGTGAGTGGGGAATTAGAAAATGGCTGGAATCAGAGGAGAACAATTTTACTAAACGCACCAATATTCATATCGCAAGACAATCCTTACGCCTAGCACTACTCCATCAACTAGGTGGTCATAAAAAGGTGCAATGGGGCCATCAGTTGATCGGTTTTAAAGAAGGTAAGCATCAATCAGTGGAGTTGAGTTTTGACGTAGATGGAGTAAAGAACAATAGGAAAGCAGACCTTGTAGTCGGTGCCGACGGAATTCGCAGTTCGGTACGTAATTTGTTAATTGATGAAAAACTTTATCCACTGCGATACTTAGATTGTATTGTTATTTTAGGAATTTGCCCTTTGAAGCAACTAGCTAATTTAGATCATGAACTATTAGACTCCGCTACTGTATTTCAAACTGCTAACGGTCACGAACGTATTTATATGATGCCTTACAACGCAGACTCCATCATGTGGCAACTTAGTTTTCCAATGACAGAGGAAGATGCTAAAGCCCTAAGTGAAAAAGGCCCTGCAGCTCTTAAGGAAGAGGCATGCTTTAGAACCCAATGGCACCATCCTATTCCACAAATTATGGAAGCTACCTCTGCAGCTCAAGTTTCTGGTTATCCAGTTTATGATCGAGCATTACTGGATCCTTTAGACCTAGAAAAAGCAAAACAAGTAACACTCGTTGGTGATGCTGCGCATCCCATGAGCCCATTTAAAGGTCAAGGGGCTAATCAAGCTTTGCTAGATGCACTGGCACTAGCTCGCGGAATAGCATTAGGCTGTAGACCCCAAAATAATTGGAGAAAAAAGGGTCTAAGAGAAAGCGTATTAACCAATTTTGAATCAGAAATGTTAGAGCGAACTGCTTCTAAAGTAAAGGATTCTGCTGCGGCAGCTAAATTCTTACATTCTGAAGTGGTACTTTATAAAGGGGATCAACCCAGAGGACGTATTCTAAAAAATACAGAGACACTGCAAAATTAAATGTAATTGTTGTTTGGTTTATTAATTAGATAAGCATCCCTTTTGTATTTGTAATTACGAATATAAATTCTAATAATAGTCAAAATCGCTCATTCAGAAAGTGATCAAACACCCCAAGCATTTGGTTTGACACCGCCTTTCAAATATAATAGTACGCAACCTCTGTACATAGGTAAAGAATTACCAAACTGAACTACTCTAAAAAATAAAATCAACCAACACCTAGAAATGGTTATCGTGCTGCCAGGCTATGCGTTGATGTCATTTAACTAATCCGATATGGAACGGATTTTATTAGGCCTTGTTTTGTGAGACGACCAGATACTATCTTTTGTTCAAACTGAAAAAATACAAATCATAAAGTATCAAATTCCTGATAATACTGTTATCAAACAAATTGTTGTTCAAATAAAATAGATTATAAAATACTGACTTAAAGAATTTTACGGTATTTAAAAGATGGTTAGCATCTTATGCCATAGGGGCGTTTTGAGGTTTGGCATGCTGGTTGATTAGGTAGTAGTGTTGGTATAAAGAAGTACCGACAGTAATACCTACTAATTATGAAAAAGCTATTTACACTTGCACTTGTTTTTCTTTTTGGAATTGGTTTTTCAAATGCAGAAAACACAGAAGATGACCGACGCTACCGTAATTACACAAAGAACTTTATCTTTAATCAAAATGGAATCGAGTTTGCTGTATTTCCTGACGGTCAATTTGATTTTAACTATTTACAAGATAGAAATGGTACCGATATTTATGTAAATACTGGAAACCTGCAAGTATCTTTCAACACTGGTTATGATTACAACCGCTTCGTACAGTATGATTCTTATGGTGCGGTGATACAGATAGAAGAAATACCTGTATTCTACGACTCTTATGGTCGTGTGAACCAGATAGGAGAAGTTTTTATAAACTATCGTGGTGGTTACATTAACCGTATAGGTAACCTGAATGTTTACTATAGCAGACCTGGTGTCATCGATTATTATAATGGATACATTAATGTGTACAATAGAAACTATGTTTTTCAACCATGGCACAATTTCTATAGTGTTCCACTGGTAAGTAGATGTATTTTGTACCATACACCCTACCGATTGTCATATTTCCCGATACGTTATACATGGTCTTATCACAGAAATTATTGGAATACGCCTTCCTATTACAATGGGTTTTATGCTGGAGCAAATGTCAGACGTGACTTCTACCGACCTTTTGATCGAGTGAACTATAGAAGTTTTGAAAGAGGACGACGTGATGCACGTGGTAGAGCGGTAGCAGTAAACAATAGAGTTTCTAGAAATAGACAAGCTATTGCTACTGGAAGAAGTGAAGTAACTAGAAATAATCGTGGTAGAACTACTGCGACTACGAATAGAAATACTGGACGTAGCTCAACTGCTGCTAATGCAAGATCTACTTCAAGAAATGGAAGAAGTACCAACGCTGTAAACACTAGAAGTAATAGAGCAACAAATGCTACTACTAGAAATACAAGAGGTACTTCTAGATCTACAACCCTAAGTGTAGGGAATACCAGAACTGCATCTGCAACTACTAGGTCTAATCGATCTAATAGAAACACAATTGCTAACGTTGGTAACCGAGCAAATCGTACAGAAAGAGCTGCTCCAAGTCGTAATAGAAGCACCGACAGCAGAGCTGCTGCTACAAGATTGAATCGCAATTCTGCTCCGAGTAGAAATACTGCAACTAGAAGAGCAGCACCTCGAAATGATACAACTGTAAATTTGCGAAACTCGTCTTCAAGAAAACCTTAAGCTGGGAGTTCTAAAACAAGTTCTAATAGAAATGCTGATCGCTCTACTGTATTTAAAAGCAGTAATAAAAGAGGATAAGATTTTTAAGTTAACTAAAAAGCCAATTCTCAATGAATCGGCTTTTTTTATGGCTTGTTACATGGACTCATAAGAAGCTGAATTGTTTACCCACAAAACAAAAGGATGTTACGCTCCTATTTGATTCTAGTTTCGTAAAAGGTATCTTTTTATGATCTGATTCATTTCAGAAGACAACTTCAATTTATAGATCGACCAAAGATATGTCAGTGAGATTAAAACAGACTTTACAGCTATATTTACTAACGGATGCCAGAAGAAATCCCAAAAGTAAAAGATACCTATGATGGCAGCTATTAAGAATAACGTATTCCATGTTTTAGAAGTCCACGGGTGAATTTTTAATTTCATATATACGTAGTAGGCTTTCGCGAAAGCGTAACACAAATAAGCCACACAAGTAGCTATTGCAGCACCTATGATACCGAATATAGGAATAAGCCACCAATTGAGACCTATAGCTAAAAGGGTTAATACGAGCCCCAACCACAAAGTAACTTTATATAAATCGCTGTTGTAAAGAATAGCATTATTACTACCCAATAAGTTTTCTGAAAATTTGGTTAGCGCAATGAGAAATACCACCGGAATTGCAATACGTGTTTCTGGGGGCATCATCGCATAGAACTCCTTGAGATTGCAAAAGATAATTACCAATAAAAAACCGGCAACCACACTTAAATTAAGAGAGCTTCTTTTATACAACTGTGCTACGTCTCCCATCTCGTCTCTATTAAAATGACCAGCGGTAAGCGGGTGTGTTATTTGAGCCATTCCTCTTGCAGGCACCGCAATCACAGTAGCAATAAAAATGGCAATACCGTAGTATCCTATTTGATCAATAGCCACATACTGATTGAGCATAAATTTATCAAGATCAATTAAAGCCGTAGAAATAGAACCCGCTACAATCATATAAATACTATAATTGATGATCTTTGACGTATTCATCAACTTCTGAAATCTAAACACCGGGAGGTAGGTTTTAAATGCAATGATGTTCATTAACAACGCCCGTAATGCGTAAATAACCATCAAACTGTAAATGAACTCTGTTTGATCAATCCAACCCAAAGCAAGCATCATTAAAGTAAGCATAGCGCCAGCTCTATAAAAAACTTCCTTTAGAAAGTTACCGACTATGGTTTTCATGTGGACTTTTACCCAAGCATAAAAAATCTCAAAATAAGCTTGAAAAATAGCTATCATAGGAATGCACCATAAAAAAGCCCCTGTGATTTCATTTTTATCAGAAATATAAGAAGCTATGGTATCCTGAGCCAGATAAATGATTCCTATTATTGGAATAATAATGAATAAAGGCCACAACAACATTTGAGTTAAAAAGCCATCACGCTCTTCTTTAGTGGTATAACTCGAGTAATATTTTACGATGGTATTATGAATACCAAAGGACATCAATGGAAAGAAAAGAAATGAGGTGGAGAGCACATAATTCCATAAACCATAATAATCATCAGAGAGGTAGACCTGGGCAAGAATCAGTACGTTTAGTGCTCCTAGCACAAAACCCAACCCAGTAATTACTAGGTTCCAAACGGATTGTTTGACGACTATTCCCATACAAATTCTATGGTTTTAGAAAGAATTTGAGTCAAATGAGCACGCTGATACCTATCTATTTGATCATTGAAATTACTGTCATTTTGACCTTTTCTATAAAGCTCATAGAGGTGACTGATATACTTTTTTAAGGCTTCCTTTTGTTGGTAATTAAAAAACTCACCAGAATGAGTGTCCGTAATCAGTAATTCTATGGCTGCTTCTTTAGGACCTATGGCTATAATAGGACGGCGGCTAGCAAAATATTCAAAGATTTTACCTGGTATAATGGCTCTAGTTTCTTCGGTATCTATTTCTATAAGCAATAAAGCTTGTGCCTGAAACATCAACTCCACAGATTGATCATGTGATACATAACCTTTATTGTCCAGATACTGGTCTAATTGGTGTTCCACCAGACTATCTAAGATTTCTGCACTCACATTACCAGCGAGTTGTAATTTAAAATCGGCTGAAAAGTCTTCTGATTCTAGACAGAGTTCTTGCAAGGATTCCCACAACAATTGAGGATTGCGATCAGATAATAAGGTTCCAATATGAGCAAGCACAAACCCAGCATCTGGCTGTTTACTTCGTGCATTAGGCGTTATGTCGTACCCATTAGTGATCAACTGTATGGGTGTTGTTGTTTTTGATTTAAATTCTTTTCCAGTGTGTGGACTGGTAACTATTAGCAAATCTGCTGTGTGAAGCACTTCTTTTTCTAATGCTAAGTGTCTTTTTTGAGCGCGTTTTCCTAGCATTAAGTCTTTATGATATCCTATAGTGGTCCATGGATCCCGAAAGTCGGCCAGCCATTTGATAGATGGGACAAGGCTTTTCAATTCCATTCCTATTAAATGAACCGAATGTGGTGGACCTGTAGTGATCACTGTACATTCCCTATTTTCTGAAAGATAAGGTTCTACTGCTCTTAAAACATGTTGCTTCCATCCTACTCGAGCATCTGGAATAAAAAAATTGCCGCGCAGCCATACCAGAGTGCGCTCTAGAAAACTAGCTTTTTTATTTAAAATACCGCGTTGTAAATTTTTGGTTCGCTTTCGCGAAAGCTTACCAGCCATCCTACTAGGTTCTTTAATGGGAACTTTAATCAGTCTAATATCTTCTGGAATGTCTTCTATTAAGCTTTTATCCAATACTGGATAATCAGGATTTTCGGGTACTACTACTGTTACCTCATAACCATTTCTAGGAAGGTATTTTGCAAACTTCAACCAGCGCTGTACACCTGGCCCCCCAGCTGGCGGCCAATAATAACTGATGATCAACACTGGCTTTTTCAAGGGCTAAACGTTCTTTTTGTAAACTAAAAATAAACCACCTAAAACGATCAATAGCAATAGTATATTACTAATCAACATAATGGTAGAACCTGTTTTTACGACTTCTGGTACAAACTTAAAAACGATTTCATGCTGTCCTGCAGGAACTTTCAATCCTCTCAATGCATAATTAACTCTTGCAATAGGAACTTCACTACCATCTATGCTAGCCTTCCATCCATATGGATAATACATCTCTGAAAATACGGCCAATCCTTCTTTGCTGTTGTTGCTGGTGTAGGTCAATTCTTCTGTTTTATAGTCCTTGAGACTTATGGTCGCCGTAGCATCTTTACCTACACTCTTTAAACCTATCAACTCTTTTTGATCTTTGGTCATAACAGCTAGAGAGTCTGCATGTAGCTCTTTTAAAGCTAGAATTTCCTTGTTTTGATCTGCTACCGTTTTAATCTCACTTACAAACCAAGCATTGCCTAATTCTACTGGGTTTTGTTGAGCAACGGTTCCGTTTTGATTTTGACCTAAGATATATTTGGTATTGAACATCCCTAATATTTCTAATTGTTCCCGAGTGATTCCTTGCTCTTCTACAAAATAGAAATTCATTAAATCTTGAAACCTACGCGGTTTTGCTCCATGATACCCGCCCATGGCTTTATGAAAATAAGCTGCTCTACCACTATTCACTGGGTCTGCTAATTGATCATAAACTCTAAAATGCTCTTTGTCTTGAAGCACCACTTCATCTGCGGGAGTTTTATCAAATGCAAAAGCATATTCTCTAGCACTGACGTAATCGTCTGAATTGACATAATTCAAATCAAAGCTGACCAAATCAAATAGTATAACTACACCGCAAACAATTACAACCGCTGTCTCTTTAATTTTATCGCTTAAGAACAAATACAATGAGCCACATATCGATCCTACAAATAACAATGCCTTAAACGCATCTGTTTGAATCATTGCAAAACGATCAGCTTGTAGTGCTTTTACATACCTTGACCCTAACTGAGGAAAGTCTAATAAATATTCATCATAAGGTCCTGTAAGATTAAAGATATAAGAACCTAAAAAGGCTATAAGAAGTAACAAACCGCCAAAACCTGCACCTGCATATAATAATGCGTTGCGCTTTTTTTCTAGAGCTGTTTTTTTATTAAAGAATTGCCACAAACCTATTGCTGCTAGAACAGGTACGCACAATTCAATAATTACTTGAATAGAGGTTACCGCTCTAAACTTGTTGTAAAAAGGCACATAGTTTATAAAGAATTCGGTAAGCCAGCTTAAATTCTTACCATAAGAAAGAAGTAGTGTGAGTACGATGGCGGTAAGGGTCCACCATTTTAACCTGCCTTTGATTAAGAACAGAGATAATAAAGCTAAAAACACAACACTTACTCCTAGATAAGCAGGTGCTTCTACAATGGCTTGATCTCCCCAATATTTACGTTGACTCATGGAGACCAACTGATTGAGGTAACTCATCTCTTCTTCATTTAAAGTAGAAGGATCTATTTTAGAGAGCTGTTCCCTGCTTTGGCTATTTTCATCATAAACTTCTCCACTTCCTCCACCGGCAAAACGCGGTAAAACAAGATTCATACTTTCTGATAGTCCATAACTGTAATCCGTAATATAATCGTATTCTAAGCCGCTTGTTTTTGAGACGTTTTCGCCTTGAGCGTTTACCGTCAAATTGACGACCCCACGCGTACTTTCCTTGGAATATTCACTAGTAGCTAAGAGATTACCGGCATTAGTACCTAAAGCGAGAACTACGGCAGCAATCATAATTCCTATAGATTTAAAATAATGCGGAATCAAATTCTTTTTAATGGCATCAATGAAGTAAGCTATTCCTAAAATTACAACAGCTAGCAATAAATAATAAGTCATCTGAGGATGATTTGCCTGCAATTCTAAAGACATGGCTAGTGCCGTAACCACAAAGCCAAGTAAGTAACGTTTTTGAAAAACCAGAATAAGACCGCTTAATACCAAAGGGAAATAAGCAATAGCATGGGCTTTTGAATTATGACCAGCTCCAATAATGATGATGAGATAGGTAGAAAAACCAAATGCTAATGCACCGAGTAAACCTATCTTCCAGTCTACTCTCATAACCAACATGAGTACATAAAAACAAGCAAAATACAGAAATAGATAATCTGCTGGACGAGGCAAAAATCTCAAGGCACGATCGAGACTGTCTATAAAATCGTATTCATATCGTGCACCTAATTGATACGTAGGCATCCCTCCAAAAACGGCATCTGTCCAATACAACTCTTCTCCTGTAGTTGCTCTATAGTCGATAAGCTGCCTGGCATTACCTTTATATTGAACGATATCATTTTGGTACAACTTTTTACCACTTAAAACGGGATGAAAATAAGCGAGTGCTGCAATGATAAAAACTATAAATACGGCTAAATGCGGTACTAATTTCTTGAAATCAAAATTCATGAAAATTTTAAATAAGAATGAATGAGGGAAATTAATCAATTTCCTCAAAGTCGATGTACTCACCAACCTTTTTCTTTTCATTTGATTTCAACGGTGTCGAAGATTTGGCATTGGTTGATTGCTTACTGCTAGTGTTTTGGAAGGGATTTTGTCCTTCTTGAAAGCCCGCACGTTTTTCAAAACTATTTTGAACCCGTTGTAAGGCTTTCATTCCTAACCACTTAAGGAACATCTTACCAAAGGCTTTCCATATCAATTTTGTGCCCACTAGAACCAGTAAAATAACTAATAATGTTTGTAAAAATTCCAAGTAATAATCTTTTGTGTAAAAATAATAAGTGTAGGTCTTTATACTCTATAAGAAATATTAAATTTGAGCTAGAATAAAAGAAATATGAACAACTCCATTCAAGGTATAAGACTGTTTTTATTGCTGTTTGTTACCATGCCATTAGCACATGGCCAATATACAGAAACTATCAATACGAATAACCCTGGTAGATCTCAAGGTGCTTTTGCAGTAGGAAAAGGAGTGGCACAAATAGAAGGTTCGCTTTTTTATAGTGCTGAGGAGCATCTTCTTCAAAGATATGAGCGAGATGATATAGGAACTAGTTTCCAACTGCGTTATGGTGCTATTACTGAAAAACTAGAGTTTTCCATTTTTGGCACTTATAACAGGTTACAACAGACAGATTTTAACAGTACGGTCTCTTCGAAAACTTCTTTTTCTAATTTTTCAAGATTTACAGTAGGCGCTAAATACCTCATATTTGATCCTTTACAGTTTTTTGGTGAGAAGAAAGTCAATTTATTAAGTTGGAAAGCAAATAACAAATTGGACTGGAGGGACCTTGTTCCTGCTGTGTCGGTTTATGCAGGTGCTAATTTTGATTTTAGCGAGAACAATTTACTAACACCCCCAGACGATGCTACTATATCTCCACGACTGGAATTAATCACTCAAAACAACTGGGGACGATGGGTTTTTGTGACCAACTTTGTCGCAGATCGCATCACTACTGATTTCCCTTCTTATCAGTGGTTATTAACCATGACCCATAGTTTGAGCAATAAATGGGCGATATTTGCAGAGTATCAAGGCTTAAAATCTGATTTTTATAGTGATGATCTGGGTCGCGGTGGTGTGACTTATTTGGTTACCAAAGACTGGCAAGTGGATTCCAGTGTTACTTTAAATTTTAAAGACACTCCAACAGTCTTTCAAGTAAATTTAGGAATGTCGTACCGTTTGGATTTTCATGAAGATCCTCCAATACAACAGACAAGCGACCCACAAGCTGACGGTAAAAAAGAAAAGAAGAAAAAGAAAAAGAAAAAGAAAAAAAACAAACTCAATCTTGAAGGAGAAGGAGGCGGCATATAACTTATGATTGAAGTACGTAAAATTGAGTCCAAAAAGGATATTAAAAAATTTGTCCAGTTTCAAATGGACCTATACAAAGACAATAAGTTCTTTGTACCACCTATCATTAAAGATGAACTGGCAATATTTGATCCGACTAAAAATCAGGTCTTCAAAAATGCAGATTGCTGGATGTTTCTTGCTTATAAGGATAATAAGATAGTAGGACGTGTCGCAGCATTGATCAATCACATTGAAATTAAAGAACAGAAAAAACCTAAAATGCGTTTTGGCTGGCTGGATATGATTGATGATATAGAGGTGACTAATGCATTACTTGCTGAAGTTCAAAAGGTGGGAAAAGAACAACAATTAGAGTTCCTAGAAGGACCCGTCGGTTTTTCTAACATGGATAAGGCTGGTTTACTAATCAAAGGATTTGATGAATTAAGCACCATGATCACCTGGTACAACCACCCTTATTATAAGGAACATCTAGAACAGCTAGGTTATGTAAAAGCCGCAGAATGGGTGGAGTTTAAGTTCCAACCACCAAATCCTATTCCTGATAAAATCAATAGGTTTGCAGATATCATTGCAAAGCGCTACAACTTAAAAACACTTCAATTTAGCACGACAAACGAAATTTTACCCTATGTAGATGCTATGTTTGACTTGTTGAACAAAACATACAGCAATCTTATTACTTATGTCCCAATACAACAATATCAAATAGAATTATATAAAGAAAAATACCTTCCTTTTATCAATCCAGACTTTATAGAATTGGTAGTGGATCAAGAAGATAAATTAGTGGGTTTTGCGATTACCATGCCTTCTTTCTCTAAAGCCTTGCAAAAAGCTAATGGAAAGTTATTTCCTTTTGGTTTTATACATTTATTAAAAGCAAAAAAGAAAAACAACGAGGCAGCCTTTTATTTGATAGGCATCGATCCAGAATACCAAGGTAAAGGGGTTACCGCAATGATGTTTAGAAATGTAATCGTCAACTTCATGAATTATGGTATTACCAAATGTGAGACAAATCCAGAACTAGAGGACAACCTCGCTGTACAAGCCTCTTGGAAAAATTACGAACCCACACTTCATAAAAGAAGAAGAACGTACCGCAAAGATATTTAGTGAAGCTTTAAAATCAACTAAAAACGAGCTAGTGTCTGGAAACAGAGACCGTCTAAATCCTTATCTTTACAAACTTTAAAACACACCTCATAATGTTTAACAAAAACATCAAATTGGTCATTACTGCATTAATTGTAGCCTATGCCATATATCAATTTACTAGAAACGAGATTCTTACTGGAATCTTCTTAATTCTCTTTTCTGGAATATTCATTTTTCTTTATTTCAAAAATGAAATGATCTTACTCGCTTTTCTACGCTTGAGAAAACAAGATTTTCCTGGGGCAAAAAAATGGCTGGATAAAATCTCTCATCCAGAAACTGCTCTGGTTAAGAAACAACAAGGCTATTACAACTACTTACACGGTTTGATGATCTCGCAAGAAAATATGACCAAAGCAGAGAAGTACTTTAAAAAAGCGCTCTCTTTAGGACTCAGCATGGATCAAGACATTGCGGTAACAAAGCTCAATCTTGCTGGTATTTCCATGATGAAAAGACGCAAACGTGAAGCCACTATGCTATTGAGCGAAGCTAAGAAATTAGACAAACACGGGATGCTAAAAGATCAGATCAAAATGATGAAAGATCAAATGAAGAAAATCTAGTTTTTCAAAAAAAAGAGACTTTTTCCAATTTTAGAATGTACAACAAAGCCCCATCGCGAGAAGGGGCTTTGTTGTACCGTATATAATTCTATTTAAAACTCAAATACCTTACCATCTAGCGCCAGCTCTGAATTCTCAAATACTTCTTTGGCTTCTTTTCTAAAAAGCTCATAATCGCCATAACGTGAAGAATAGTGACCGAGAATCAAGGTTCCTACTTTGGCTTTTTGTGCGATAGTTGCAGCTTGGGCAGCAGTGCTGTGTTTTGTTTTTTCACAGAGGTGCTCGTGTGATTTTAAAAAAGTGCTTTCATGATATAAAGCGGTAACACCTGTAATTTGCGGCACTATATCTTCCTTATAGACCGTATCACTGCAAAACGCATAACTCCTGGGCGGGTCACCATCCATTGTCAACTCATGATTAGGAATTACCTCGCCATTATCAAGTGCAAAGTCATGGCCTTGTTTGATTTTACGGTAATAGGCATGATCTATTCCGTATTCTTCACAAGCCACTACATCTAAATGTCTATCCCCTGGTTTTTCTTGAAAAAGGAATCCATGAGTAAAAACTCGATGTTCTAATGGAATAGTTGTTACCGTCAACGAGTCGTCTTCCAGCAAAAGGTGTGGGATGTTTTCTACGCTTTCGCGAAAGCGTAAATCAAAAGAAGTGTACACCTTAGCCAATTTTAACTGCAGCAAAATCATTTCCTTGATTCCCTTAGGTCCATAGACGGTTAACTCAGACGCTCTACCCAAAAGACAAAAAGTAGAAATCAAACCGATCAAACCATACACATGATCTCCATGAAGGTGAGAAATAAAAACATGCTTGATGCGAGAAAACTTGATGCGGTTTTGACGCAATGCCATTTGTGTTCCTTCTCCACAGTCAATTAGAAAGAGATGTCCTTTCATTTCTAATATCTGAGCTGTAGGACGAGCGTTATCTTTTGGCGTGGCACTATGGCAACCAAGTATAGTTAGTTTCAAATCAACTTGTTTTGGACTATAAAAATACGCGTTTAGTCTCAGTTGGAGGCAAGGATTGTAAAGAGCTTAAAACCCTAAATCGCGTTCTATTTCTTCCATCCCAATGACATCTTGTGCTTCTTGTATAGTAGGTACAATTAATAATTCATCAGGAATTTCGTCTACAGATAAGGCCGTGTTGACCATTACAAAAGACTGCTTTGTAGCTCTGTGCTTGTTACTTAACTCTAGAAAAGATATCAAATCCATCAAAGTAACCTTGTCGTATTGCAACAAGTCTATGATGAGGTTCTTCCCTTTAAACTGATCGTATATGCGTTCTATAAATGAGGCAAAATCCTTAATATCATCGCGCTCATCTTTTAAAAGAATATAGGTATCGTGTTCTTCACTAATCATTTCTTCTAATTTTTGCGGCAACCAGGTACAAGACTGCCATTCTAATAGCAACACCATTTTCTACTTGATTCAGAATGATCGCTTGATCAGAGTCTGCTACGTCGCTTGTTATTTCTACCCCTCTATTGATAGGACCTGGGTGCATGATGACAATGTCTTTTTTAAGACTGTCGAGTAATTCTCTATGGACACCATATTGTTGTACGTATTCTCTAACGCTTGGAAAATAAGAAATGTCCATGCGCTCATTTTGTACACGCAGCATATTTGCCACATCACACCACTCTAGTGCTTTTTTAAGGTTCAACTCTACCTTTACTCCTAGAGATTCAATATGTCTGGGCAATAGTGTCGCAGGACCACAAACCATTACTTCAGCACCTAATTTTTTAAGGCAGTAAATATTAGAAAGGGCGACACGGCTGTGTAAAATATCACCTACGATCACCACCTTTTTACCTTGAAGGCTTCCTAGCTTTTCTCTAATCGAGTAGCTGTCTAATAGCGCTTGTGTGGGATGCTCATGAGCGCCATCACCAGCATTAACTATTCGCGCATCTATGTGTTTGGATAAAAATACTCCGGCTCCTGGATTGGGATGTCGCATCACGACAATATCCACTTTCATGGCAAGAATATTATTTACCGTATCTACCAGCGTCTCCCCTTTCTTTACAGAGCTTTGAGCAGCACTAAAATTAATAACATCTGCACTCAGACGCTTTTCTGCCAGTTCAAAAGAAAGTTTTGTTCTAGTGGAGTTCTCAAAGAAGAGGTTAGCTATAGTGATGTCTCTTAAGGAAGGGACTTTTTTAATAGGTCTATTAATAACCTCTTTAAACTGGTCTGCAGTTTTATGAATCAGGTTGATGTCTGCAACACTAAGGTATTTAATACCCAATAAATTATCGACACTTAATTCACTCATTAGTCTTCATTTTTTATAAGGTACACCGCATCTTCTCCTCCATGTTCTTTCCAGAGTACTTTTACTTTTTGATTGTTTATGGCATCCACTTGACGTCCATTATAATCTGGCTGTATAGGTAGGTGTCTGGAAAATCTTCTATCAATAAGTGTGAGTAACTCTATGGTATCCGGTCTACCGAAAGATTGCAGTGCCGTGAGTGCTGCTCGTATACTTCGTCCTGTATACAACACATCGTCTACGATGACAACTTTTTTACTCTCTACTAAGAAGTTGATTTCGGTAGAATTTGCTTTAAGAGGCTCATCACTGCGTCTAAAGTCATCTCTATAGAAAGTAATATCGAGTAACCCGGTTTTTAGGTCTTTGATTTTATAGTGGGTTGTTAAAATATCAGCCAGGCGCTTTAATAAAAAACTTCCTCTAGGTTGCAGCCCAACTAGTGCTGTGTTTTCAAATGTATCGTGATTTTCAATTAATTGGCAAGCTAGCCTGTGAAGTATAATATCCAGAGCTGCGGCATCGAGAAGTAATTTTTGACTCATGAAACCAATTTAATTTCAAAAATGAAATAGTAACATCACCATTTCATAAAGCAAAGATAAGTATTTTGGACTGTGATTAAAGTTTGAATATTAATTAATGAAATTAAAAATAATTTTAGTGCGACTTGAAACCACTCATTGATTTTTAAATTAAAGCAAGGTCCGTCCTGTATGCTTTTTTATTGATAGGAATTAAGGTAGGAATTACCTGTACACCTTACTATTTTAACATGCTCCCCTTCTCGATTTGGCTATGGAATATGACCTTAATACTTATAGTTTTAGGCCATATTACTAATTGATCCTACCTTAAAGTTAACGCATAAAAAATCCCTTATCGGTTTCCGATAAGGGATTTTGAGTTAAAAGAAACGTGATCTTACTTTCCTTCCATTCTATCTTTAAGAGCTTGAAGCTTAGAATTAGCATCACCCATAGTAGGTTTAGTATCTTCTTGGGCTTTAGCAGCTGCTTGTTGTACATTCTTAGCTTCCTCTTCTTTATGAAGGATCATGTGAGAACCTACGACACGCTTGAATTCTTTATTAAATTCAATGATTTGGATTTGTGCCTTCTCTCCTTTCTTCAATTTAGAACCGTCTTCTTTTTCTAAGTGACGAGTTGGAATGAATACAGAGATATCTTCATTAAAGTTCACTACAGCGCCTTTGTCTACAGTTTCAGTAATTTCAATATCGTGAGTTGTTCCTACACCAAATTCAGCTTCGTATTTATCCCATGGGTTAGGCATTGTTTGCTTGTGTCCAAGTGATAATTTACGTCCTTCTACGTCTAGTTCAAGAACCACTACTTCTAGTGTATCTCCTACCGCACAGAATTCTGATGGATGCTTCACTTTCTTAGTCCATGAAAGGTCAGAGATGTAAATTAATCCATCTACTCCTTCTTCTAATTCTAAGAATACACCGAAGTTGGTAAAGTTTCTTACCGTTCCAGAGTGACGTGAACCTACAGGATACTTAGTAGTAATGTCTGTCCATGGATCTGGGTGAAGTTGCTTCATACCTAGAGACATCTTGCGATCTTCTCTATCTATAGTAAGTACCTCAGCATCGATAATATCTCCTACTTTTACAAAGTCACCTGCACTTCTTAAGTGAGTAGACCATGACATTTCAGATACGTGAACAAGTCCTTCAACTCCTTCTTCTACCTCTACAAATGCACCGTAATCTGCGATAACAACTACTTTACCTTTTACCTTGTCTCCTGGCTTGATCTTGTCAGATAGCGCTTCCCATGGGTGAGCCTCTAACTGCTTTAGGCCTAACTGTATACGTGACTTATCTTCATCAAAGTCAAGAATTACCACGTTAAGTGTTTGATCTAATTCTACAATCTCGTTAGGATGATTGATACGCGACCAAGAAAGGTCCGTAATATGCACCAATCCATCTACACCACCTAGATCAACAAATACACCATATGAAGTAATGTTTTTAACAACACCTTCTAGTACTTGTCCTTTTTCTAGACGAGAGATAATTTCTTTTTTCTGCTCTTCAATATCTGCTTTGATAAGCGCTTTGTGAGATACTACAACGTTTTTGAATTCGTGGTTAATTTTCACCACCTTGAATTCCATTGTTTTATCAACGTACTGGTCATAGTCACGTATAGGTTTCACATCAATTTGTGAACCTGGTAAGAATGCTTCGATACCGAATACATCTACGATCATACCCCCTTTTGTACGACATTTCACATAACCGTTTACGATTTCGCCAGTGTCGTGTGCATTGTTAACGCGTTCCCAAGCCTTGATAAGACGTGCCTTACGGTGAGAAAGGATCAATTGTCCCGTCGCATCTTCACGTACATCTACAAGAACCTCAACCTTATCACCTTCTTTCAGGTTTTGGTTGTAACGAAACTCATTTAGAGAAATAACACCTTCAGACTTTGCATTGATATCAATGATGGCATCACGATCCGTAATTTTGATCACAATCCCTTCAATAACATCAGTATCTATAGTGTCAACAAAGTTGTCCGATACTAATTTTTCAAATGCTTTTAACTGAGCTTCATCCACTTTTTCAATACCCTCACTATAACGGTCCCAGTCAAAAGAGTCTAGAAATGCGGTTGGGTCTTCTTGTTGTGGAGAAGTAGCTGTTGCAGTCACTTCTTCTACTTGTTCTTGAACTTGGATATCAGTTGCACCTTCTTGTACAGCTTCAAGTTCTTGTTTGTTTGTTTCTTCAGCCATGATTTGTTTGCTGATTAAAATTTGTATTCTAAAGACTTTCGGAAACTCATAGAACTGCTCTAGAAGATATGGTTATAACGTTTTGATTCCCAACCGGTTTCCTTGTTCTCGATTTGGGTTTGCAAAAATACGTTCTTTTTTCCTCATTACCAATACCTCATTGCATGAAATAGCTTGTTTTTTATATCGCTTTCGCGAAAGCGGAATCATTACTAAAATCTCTCCCCTACCACTACTGGACTAACCACTTAAAAGTTATTAAATTACTTACTGCTTTTACACCATCACAACCATTTGTTTTTCAATATTTTATACAGTAAAAATCATCAGGCACACTCAATTATTCTCTTTTCATTAAATGCATCAGCGCATATCAAGGAAAACCTCGCTCTAAACAAGTCGGTTATGATGCAATTCCTTTAGAGTTGATTGCAGGATTGTGAAGCAAAATGACTTCGAATGAATGTATGAACTTGATGAGGCTGTTATTAAAAAACAAATCAAGAACACTTCTAAGCGATTCCGCATCGAGTGGGGAATGACACGAAAATAACTACGCTTTTTCTATTGCCTCCTCAGCCCAAGAAACCAATAATTCAAATTGCTCTTCTCGAGTCATTTCTGACGTGTCTAGTAATTTTGCTTCTGGCAATTGTATCAGCGGACTGTCTTCCCTAGAAGAATCCATATGATCTCTTTCTACCACATTGTTAAGTACCTCTTCCAGAGAAACATCACCGCCTTTTTCTACCAACTCTAGATAACGCCTTTGCGCGCGTATTTCAGGCGCTGCGGTCATAAATACTTTGAGTTCGGCATCTGGAAACACCACACTTCCTATATCGCGACCATCCATAACAATGCCTTTCTTGTCACCCATTGCTTTTTGCTGTTCCACGAGTTTGGCGCGTACTTCAGGAATTTCCGCCACCTTACTTACGACACTACTTACTTCTAACGTGCGTATTTGCTTTTCAATATTTTCTCCATTCAAATGCACATCTGCATTATTAGTGTCTTTATTAAAAACAAAACTGATGCGAATATCCTTAAGTTGTTCAATGAGTTGTTGCTTGTCTAAGTTACCTTGAACCAGCAGCCCTTCGCGTAAAACGAAATAGGAAACCGCTCTGTACATGGCCCCTGTATCTACATAAACATAGTGCAATTTCAAAGCCAGTTGCTTTGCAGCGGTACTTTTACCAGTACTGGAATGCCCATCAATGGCAATAGTTATTTTTTTACTCATTTATTGTAAATTAATATTAACACCAAATAGGCTTGTATGTGAAGCCAGTGTATACCTCGCATGGGTATAGCTAAATCGCAAGTTGTTCATTTTTAAAGAAAATCCGGCACTGATTCCGGAAAAGGCTCTAGTATTTTCAATACGCAACTCCTCTGCCCTTCTAAAACTATAACCCAATCGCACTTCAAAAATTTGCTCGGGGAAAATCTCTAATCCCAAAACCGTATGACGTAAAACATTATTGACAAAACCAGGTTGGTCTTCAGTGACATTGCCATCCAGATCAGTTTGTGCATTAGCGTCGTTTGAAAAGGCAATATTCCATTGTTGAAGATTCTCCAAGGTAACATGCAGTCTTAAGGGAAGGTTTTTCATCGTATTAGAAAATCCAACGGCTATCTCTAAAGGCAAATCTTCATAAATCTCGTTATAAGGAGTGAATTGGGTTCCTAAATTACGCACCACCAGCGCTGCTCTTACTGCTTTATCTTCATTGTAATAAAGTACTCCTATGTCCACTGCACCACCAAAAGAGGTATACCTATCGAGTTTAGAAGAGATTAATTTTAAGTTAGCTCCTACATAAAAATCGGACCATGGAATGTTATAACTGTACCCCATAGAAACAGCAACTTCATTTCCGCCAAATTCTCCTGTAGAATTCCCCTGCTCATCATATCCGTCAAATTTCCCATAGTTCAAATAAGTCACTCCAGCGTGAAAAGTCTGTACGTGTCGATCCCAAGTGTACGCATAACTTGCGGTACCGTAGCTCACGTCACCCAAATAATTGACATAATTAACTTGTAATTGATTATCCATTTTAGGATTGATGGTCGCTGGATTGTAGATTCCAGAAGTAGGGTCGTAATCCACACCAGTCAATACCCTGCCGCCCAAAGCTGCCTGTTTAGTACCGGAAACCAAATTTAAGAATTGGTAAGTTGATTGTCCTCCTATTTGCGCTTTCGCGAAAGCGGAACATATAAAAATAAGAAGAAACAAATGACGCATTAAATGGCTTTAAAAAACTGCTAATGAGATAACGAGTGCAAGTTTAATTTATTTTTATCTTGTAGTAGAGATTTTGATAGTTAATCTGCTGGTTCTATTCTTACCAGCCCATCTTCATCAATAGCAACCAATTTCACTTGTTGGAGTTCGTTAACCAATTCTGGATTCCAATAGGATTTTACTTTTACATAATTCTCTGTGAATCCATGAATAAATCCCTCTCTATTATCAGCTTCCCAAAGTACCGTTTTGGTTTTTCCTAGTTGGCTTTCATAAAAAGCACGTCGTTTCTTCACAGAGAGACCGCGCAGCATTTTAGAACGCTTTTTACGCACCTTAAGTGGAACCGCATTTTCCATAGTGGCAGCTGGTGTGTTTTCTCGTTCTGAATAGGTAAAAACGTGTAAGTAAGAAATGTTTAACTCATTCAGATAATTATACGTATCGAGAAAATGATCATCAGTCTCGCCTGGAAAACCCACGATAACATCCACTCCTATACAACAGTCTGGCATGACCTCTTTGATCTTGCTCACTCGATCTGTATACAGTTCCCTATTGTAACGGCGCTTCATTTTACCGAGCAACTCATTATTACCAACTTGAAGGGGAATATGAAAATGAGGAACAAAAGCATTGGCTCCAGAGACAAATTCGATGGTTTCGTTTTTTAATAAATTAGGTTCAATGGAAGAAATACGCAAGCGTTCAATCCCTTTTACAGTGTCCAGTGCATGAACGAGGTCTAAAAAAGTATGCTGATGACGTTTATTGCCAAATTCCCCTTTTCCATAATCTCCTATATTCACTCCGGTAAGAACAATTTCTTTGATTCCTTGATCACTTATCTGGCGTGCGTTTTTCATTACATTTTCTAAAGTGTCACTGCGCGAAATCCCCCGTGCCAATGGTATAGTACAATAAGTGCATTTATAATCGCAACCGTCTTGTACCTTTAAAAATGCCCTGGTTCTATCTCCTATGGAATAAGATCCCACATAGAAATCGGCTTCATCAATCTCGCAGGAATGCACCTGAGTAGGTTGTTCCTTTGACAATTGATTCAGGTAATCAGTAATTTTAAATTTTTCTGTTGCGCCTAGGACGAGATCAACACCGTCTACAGCAGCCAGTTCTTCTGGTTGCAGTTGTGCATAACAACCCACTGCAATTACAAAAGCCTCCTCATTTACTTGCTGTGCCTTTTTTACTATGGATTTAAAACGCTTATCTGCATTTTCAGTAACACTACAGGTGTTGATCACATAAATGTCTGCTTTTTGCTCAAAGTCAACTTTATGAAACCCTTCTTGCTCAAAAGAACGAGCAATAGTACTGGTCTCACTAAAATTGAGTTTACAACCTAAGGTATAAAATGCAACGGATTTTGCAGCTGTCTCTACAAGCATGATGTGTGATGAAGTTAAGGCTGCAAAGGTAAGTATTAGTTTACAGTCGCAATCAGCCTTTTTAGTTTGTGGTTACCGCTTTCGCGAAAGCTAGAATAACAACCTCTTATTTTAAAATCAAAGCTCTTCCCCTATTCTCAAATCCTAAAGTTTTTTTTAAAAAATGAGCAATTGATTCTATGTGCTTTACTATTGACGAATGAAACAATAGCAGGTTTCTTTTGAACCTTGTTCTATGAATCGGAAATGTCAACTTATCAGCATGGATCTAATGGTGTACAATTCTAGGAGGATGAATATTATCACTTATTCTTGTTATAAATCAACATTCTAAACGACCTTTGTATTATGGAAAATACTGTTTCTAAAACAACTTTAGGGTTGAACCTACCTACAGATCCGCGATGGGTTGATCTTGCTGCTATGAGCCTGCAGGATATACTAACAGATCATGCCTTTTGTGAACAAAAAGCGGCGAGTACGATCATTTCTATTATTCAAATGCATTCTGATAAACCTGAAATTGTAGAAGCCCTTTCCCCTATAGTTACCGAAGAATGGGGGCATTTTAGAATGGTTTTGGCAGAGTTAAAGAAAAGAGGCTTAACTCTTGGTATACAACGTCCCGATCAATACATCAAAGAATTGATGAAAGGAAAACCAAAAGGCACTGGACGTGATCAGTTGTTTTTGGATCAGTTATTGATTTGCGCGCTTATTGAAGCACGCAGTTGTGAGCGTTTTAAAATCCTTTCTCAACAACTAGTAGATACCGATTTAAAAGAGTTCTATCATCAATTCATGGTGGCTGAAGCAGCTCATTACAAATTGTTTCTCCAGCTTGCCAAAAGCTTTTTTGAAGAAGAAAAAGTGATGACGAGATGGCAGTATTGGTTGGATCATGAAGCTGGTTTTTTACCTCATCTTGAAGTACGAGGTGATCGAATGCATTGATGAACTCGAAATTGAACTTGAACTCGAACTCGAAATTGAAATTGGAAAAGAAATTAAAAAAAGCGGAATTCCCATGTGCTAAGCTTGTAGAAGTATTCTGCTAAATAAAAAAAGCCGCAGGCAAGTTATGTTTCCCAAAGGGCAGAATTAATTCTGCCATTTGGGAAGAAAAGCTAAAAAACAGATTAAACTAAATGAACCAAAAGATCAAAAACTTCTTTTCCGAAAAGCGTTACCGCTGGTGGCTCATGGCCAGTATTGTTATTATTTATTTAATTATTGTTGCCGGAGCTATTGTACGAATGACTGGGAGCGGTATGGGATGTCCAGACTGGCCAAAGTGTTTTGGGTATTGGATCCCCCCTACTGAGCAAGTGGAAATAGAGTTCTCTCCAGATACTCCTTATAAAGAAGGAATGGTCATTATCGTTGATAAGGAACTGCGGGTGGCCAAAGAAGATTTTTTTACTGGTGCCAGTTACCAACCACAAAACTGGGAACCGTATACCAAACACGATTACTCGGTATTTAACGTATACCATACTTGGACCGAATATATTAATAGACTCATTGGCGCATTGGGGGGCCTAGTTGTCTTTATCATGTTTTTATTTTCCTTACGCTACCTTAAGAAAAGACCACGACTTACTATTCTTAGTTTTGTCTCGGTACTTTCTATGGGTATTCAAGCCGTAATAGGTAAAATTGTTGTGGACACCAATCTTTCTCCTGCGCTCATTACCTTTCACATGATCGCTGCTTTATTAATTGTAGGATTGCTTATTTATTTGCTTCATGAAGTAAAACCAATAGACTACCGATATACAAGCAATAAAACAATGGTGCGTACTGTCGCCGGGTTAATTATACTCACTCTCATTCAAGTAGTTATGGGGACCCAAGTACGCCAATTTATAGATGAGCAAGTAGATCTTTTTGGATACCCACTAAGTTCAGAGTGGTTAGAAAAGGGCCCTTTGGTTTTCTTAATTCATAGAAGTTATTCTATTTTAGTGCTGGTGCTTCACGGTTGGTTTATTTATAGAGCGGTTCATATCTTCCATCATCCTAAAAAATCCTATTCCGTTCTCGCTTCGTTATTTATTGTCACGATTCTAAGCGGAGTCTTTATGAATTATTTGGACTTCCCTTTCGGTTCTCAAGCAGTGCATTTGGTAGTTGCTTCCTTAATTCTAGGAATGCAGTTTTATTTGTGGATGCGATTGCGAGTGGCATTAAAATAAGAAATCCACTTGCCTTACTAGTTTATAGTTCTTTTCAAAATAGAACACAGCATCAATAAAAAAGTTTTAGAAAAGAACAATAAGTGTTTCCAATTTATGTGGGATCTAGTGATACTAGTGTATTCAGCGCCTAATTTTAGCTGACGCTACCGTTATGAGGTTTCCATATGAAGTCAAGGTGTTTCTAAAATAAGTGTTTGCATTGACGCTTTCGCGAAAGCGTCAATGCAAACACCTTAACCCTATAAAAGATTTCACATTCTTTTAAAAGGCATATACATGGATTCAATAATAGAACTATATTTAAAAGTTCAACAAAGAAATGTTTTATCATTAACTAAATAACATCATGGCAAAAAGTCAAGACTCCAAGAAAAACGTAAAAAAAGAAGCTACCAAAACTCCAAAAGAAAAAAAGGAAGAAAAGAGGTTGAAAAAATCTAAAAAATAATAATTAGAAATCCACTGGCAATCCATCTGTCTTCTCTGATGAACGTTTTGAATTGTAAACCTATACCTATGTATCATTCTACTGGTGCTTATTGGAAGTCAGTTGACAACAGCTACTTTCAGAAATACGTCTGGAATAAAAACAAATTCAAATGTGTATTCACAAAAAGTCAACTTTATGAATCAGATACAAATAGTAGCAGCTATTGTAATGCTCTTTTTGCTTCAACAATTTACAAATGGGCAAACGGATTCCGATCTTCAGTTTTTACAAAAAGTAGGTACTTTAGATAGCCTCTATTCCAAAACACTAAATGAATACCGAGAAATTTATATTCAACTGCCAGCCGATTATAATCCTGCAGAAGATAAAAAGTATCCGGTAGTTTATGTGCTAGATGGTGAAGTATTCTTACCTAATGTAACTAATGTTCATAGGTTTTACAGTGGTGGTTTTATTCCAGAAATGGTTATTGTAGGTGTTTCAAACGATAAGAATAGAATGCGGGACTTGACTACATCAACAGTAACCGAGATGTATGGAATGCCCTTTAAACAACAAAATGGAGAGGCAGCCAATTTTAGTAAATTCTTAGAAACTGAGTTAATTCCATTTGTAGAAAAGAAATATCCGGTTACTAATTTTAGAACTTTAATTGG
>Ga0136655_1000040_pt1 | contig 47540 bp, 47 predicted proteins | sample CPBDNA_2_FD_94863 | JGI IMG/M metagenome (GOLD analysis project Ga0136655, IMG submission 94863) | Freshwater to marine salinity gradient microbial communities from Chesapeake Bay, USA - CPBay_Spr_15_0.8_DNA (version 2) | ecosystem: Environmental > Aquatic > Marine > Coastal | place: USA... | reverse complement strand
TAATGACTTCCAACTTGGGTTCTGAAATTTTACATGAATATTTGGAAGACAAAATGGGTCGAGAAAGAGAAATAGGACTAGAAAAGGCCAGAATAGAACTATTTGCTCTATTGCGGAAAACCCATCGTCCTGAGTTCTTAAACCGAATTGATGAGACCATTCTCTTTACCCCTTTGAATTCTCAAGAGATAAAAGAGATTGTGCGCTTACAACTCAAATGGGTTCAGAAGCTTTTGAAAAAGCAAGAAATCGTTATCGATGCTACTGAGGAGGCTATTGAACATATTGCTCATGCTGGCTTCGATCCGCAGTTTGGCGCTCGTCCTTTGAAAAGAGTGGTACAAAAAGAACTTTTAAATGCACTGAGCAAAGATCTCTTAAGTGGAAAAATTGCGGCAGACTCAGTCATTCTTGTAGATACCTTCGAGAATAAACTGGTTTTTCGAAATCAAGTGACTCCTGAAATCAACACATAATTTAAGTTTGATATTCTTTCTAAGGCAGCCTCTGGCTGCCTTATTTTTTCACATACATCGCCACTAACAAACCATAATCGGCCTTGTCATTTAGATTGTACTCTTCTGGAAACTGAATGCTTTCATAAATTCGATCTTTTCGCTTAAGTCTCTTTTCTAAGAGACATGTAAAAAAGGGCGATATCAGCTCACTTAAGTTCCAGGGCACTGTGGTTGGTTCGCAAATAGCCGCTTCCTCATGTATATCGGTGAGCAATAAAAAATGGCCCTCTTTCTTTAGTACTCGACGTATTTCTTCCAATACGCTATTTAGATTTTCTACGTGATCTAAAGCGTTGAAACAACTGACAATATCAAAGGAATTGGATTCAAAAGGCATTTGCTCAGCGGGTGCTGAAACGTATTCCATATTTGTATTTTTATTGATCAGCTTCTTGTATTTGTCTGCAAGCGGATCAATCCCTACTCTCCTCTTTGCGTTTACAGCCCACTCTAAACTTCCCCTTGGACCACAGCCTACATCCAGTATCACTTTGTCTTTATAGAAGTCTTCCTTTAATTCAAAAGCTTCGGTATAGACCCATTTGTAATGGGCATTAGACAAGCTGCCTTTCTCCTTCCACGACTGAAAACGCCAATATTGCCATTCAAAAAAAGCTTTTGCCCTTTCCTTTCCCAAAGCGGCAGCCACTAGTTTTGAGGCGGTAGTATATACTTTTAACTTAAATTCTGTCTGCATTAGTTTTGCTCCAATCGACTAAGATATTGCTGATATACTCTGGCATATCGGTTATGTCTGTCTAAGCTATTAGAGTCGTTGAACTCATGATAACCCAGGCGATCTACACTGGCTACCATATAGAAATAGTTGTGTTTGGTTGGATTTAAAACCGCTTTAACTGCCTGTATGGAAGGAATTTTAATTGGTCCGGGTGGAAGTCCTGCATATTTATAGGTGTTGTAAGGAGAGTCGAATTCTAAGTGCGCGAAATAAACCCTTTTGATTACCGAATCGGGATAAACGGATTGAATTCCTGCGATTACCGTTGGATCGGATTGCAGTTTCCAACCCGATTTCAATCGATTCAAATACAATCCGGCTACAATAGGCATTTCATCCACCATAGCGGTTTCCTTTTCGGTAATACTGGCCAAGCAAATCACTTCTTCTTTTGTTAGGCCCGAGGCGCTTAATGCCGCCGCATTTTCTTTCCAAAACCGATCTGATTCCTTCTGCATTCTTTCAATGAAGGCTTCTGGAGAAGTGTTCCAATACAGCTCATAGGTGTTCGGAAGGATAATGCTGGTCCAGTTCTCTTTGGTCATTCCAAGCTTATCTAATAGTGTAGAACTTCTAAAATAGTCAGCCCAATCTACTGAGTCTGTTTCAAGTTGACTGCCCAAAACGGCTGCCAAACGATAGGGGCCGGAGGCACTGTTGATAACAACCTTCAATGGATCTTGATTGCCCGATTTCCATCGATTCAACACCGCATTTACTTTCTCTCCTTTTTTCAAGACATAGTGTCCGGGCTTTAGATTATTTACCTTCTTGAACTCAGCCAATTTTACCAAGAAGCGACTTTCTTCTAAAAACCCTTCACTTATCGCATCTTCCTTTACATATCTCCATTCTGTGCGATCTGTATAGATGTAGAACGATCCTTCCCTCTTAACTTCCATTCCAATAAAATTAGAATAGAGATAATACCCAGCCCCAAGGCCTACCAAAATCAAAACCATTGCAATTCTAAAAATCCACTTTTTCATAGCGTTGAGATATATTCAGATAAGGCCAATACTTTCGGATGATTGGGCCATAGTTTCTTTAATTGATTCAGTTCCGTTTGAAGCTCTGCGGTTTTTCCTTTTTGCGAGTTCAATACTAGCCGATTAATTCGAGCGAGCAAATAGTCTGGATGAAAGTCTATACACCTATTTAAATATTTCTCAGCTTCGGCAAGATTTCCTTCCAACATGGCAATATAACCCAAGCCGTTCATGGCTTCAGCCGTACGATTGTTCTCTTTATACATCCATCGATACTGCTCTCTTGCCGCGTCTAGATTATCTTCTGTCAACAAATAGGCAGCATAGGCGCTTCGAAAGGAAAGCACAAAGGGAGCCGCTTGAATACTGGCCCTAAAAAAACCATCGATTTCCTTCTTCGCCATCGGTTCTTGTTCCTTCCATGCAACCGCCAATCGATAGGCTGTCCATGCGAAACGATTGTCAAACGATTGTTGTTGAAGCATTTCAATGGGCATAGGCTTTTTCAAACTCCAATCTACCAAGGCCCTATTCTGTCCTCTTAAGAAATAATAATGCACTTGGGCCATCCATCCTTCCCATCCATCTAAACCTAAATAGACCTGTGCTGAGTCTAGTAGAATCTCTTGATTATCAAAGCGTTCATATTGTTGGAGATAGGCTTTTAATCGGCTTAATTTATCTGGATTCTTTTGATTTACCGCATACAAACCCAGTTCAACCGAAGGATTTGAAAGTGCCTTGAGGCTGGGAACCCTAATGTAATGATCATGCACACTTACGTGAGGAATATCTGCACTTCCCCTTTGAGGCATATGGCAAGAAACACAATTGTTCTCTACCTTATTGAGCTCTTCTGCCGGGGCATTGCACTCTATTTTCGGCTTGGTATGACAGCTTTGACATTGATTGTTAAAGTGCTGTGCATTTGTTTTTTGAACAGATATATGCGGATTATGGCAAGAAGTACACACAAATTCACCTTCACTTTGTAAATAGCACTCACTCATTTTAAAGCGCTGAATATGCCCCGCCATGATAAAGGCTTCATTCTCCCCATTGGGCCTCGGCATATAAATTTCCATTACTTCATTCAGATGCTTACCCGGACGAAAATCGAAGAAGGTCTTGCCTGGTTTTAATACTGCATTTCCCTGCAGATGACAGCGCTGGCAGATTTCCATTTGCAATTCCGCGCTGAGCTTTTTGGGATTTACAATGCTAAAATCGATGTACTTAGATGTATCTGTAATCTCTCCTCTTTGTATTTTGGCGATATGTGCTTCCCCCGGTCCATGGCAACGTTCGCAATCGATACCCTGCCCTACAGCTTCAAACTTATTCTCCGATCCCAGAACAAATTCAGTGGGCATTGCATTGTGGCAACTCATGCATTCCAATCCTATCAGGCGATTGAAACGAGAGTTACTTCCATTTTCAAAACCGGGGGGCAAATCAAGCTTTCCCTTTTGAGTATACCATGTAAAAGGCATTTGGTGCACATATTCGCCTTCCGAACACAGATGCGAGTTGGTGTGCTGTCCGGAACCAATGATGTAATTCACTTTGGTATTTAAGCGGTTGGATGTATCCTTCCCATCCAATCGAAACTCCTTTAGAAATAAAGAATCTCCTTTGAATTCAGGCTGATAGTACAAATTGAGAATGCTATCGTACAGCAGCGGTATTTCGGTTGGAAGGGCACTTTTTGCTCTATGCGCCCATTCAAAAGACTTGCCCATTCCGGTTTCTATGTAGGAGTCGTAGATGGAAGTATGACAGCCTCTGCAGGTTTGCATTCCAACATATCCAACCGAATCATTGAAACTTGCATAAGTAATTGGCTCTTCGACTTCAAGTGGGTTATTCTGGCATTTCGAAAGGGCGAAGGCCAAAATACAAAGTCCGAAAAAAACCAAAAAGCGCATACTTTTCATAGAATACATTGATAAACGCATTCGTCTTCAAAACCTTCCCTTGTTTTAGCCCAATCCTTTAAAACACCTATTTGCACAAAGCCCACCGACTCAAAAAGAGCTATGCTTTCCATATTCCACAAGCGAATATTGCAATACAACTGATGCATTAGCCACTGCTCTCTGGCGTAGGTTTTAATTAATTGAAGTGCTTCTTTAGCAAAACCTTTTCCTCGAAAACCTGCATTCAAAAGGATGCTCACCCCTGCCCTAGCATGTTTGGGATTGAAGTCGAAAAGATCGAGATGACCGATGGCCTTTTCATTTTCCTTAAGACACAAGATCAGTCGCAATTGTTTGGCAGAATAAAAATCTTCTGAGGCGCGCTCAATGTATTCTTCCATTAAAGCCTTGCTGTAAGGAATATGCACTTCTGAATACTTAAAAAAATCAGGACTGTTCTCCCAATGTAGGAGTTGCAGCAGATCTTGAGGTTCTACAGCACGCAGTTGTATCTTTTCTCCCGCAATCATACTATTTATATGGAATAAAACCTTCAAACACCTGCTCAGCAGGGCCGGTTAAATAAATATCCGTAAAGTACTTTTCTGCTCGTCGGTATTCTACTTCCAAACTTCCGCCTAAAGCCTTAATGGCTTTCTTTCCTTCTAGACTCTCTTCCTCAAAGGCCAAAACCAAGGCTACAGCCGTGGCTCCCGTTCCGCAAGCCAAGGTTTCTGCTTCCACTCCCCTTTCGAAAGTTCTGATTTCATAGGGACTCTCTTTGGAAAGAATATAGTTCACATTGGTTCCTCCGGGCATAAAATGAGCATGATGACGAATCGGAAGCGCCCTCTCCAACAAGGAGAAATTTTCACTCTCTTCTACAAACTCTACATAATGCGGAGATCCCGTATCAATGAAGAAGCCCTTTTCGAAAGAGCGAGGCCAATGGCAATCATTCATCTTTAAGCGAATTCTTCCATCATTAAAACGTTCGGCCGAATGCGGACCATCTGAGGCCAAGAAAAAATACTGTTCTTTTCGAATTCCTAAGGAATGGGCAAATTGAACCGCACAGCGTCCCCCATTGCCACAGAGACTTCCAGCCCTTCCATCTGCATTGTAGTAGAGCATTTCGAAATCGTAAGAAGGGTTCTTTAATAGAACAATAAGTCCATCTCCTCCTACCCCAAAATGACGATCGCAAACACTCTGAACAAAATCTTCTGATAAAGATGGAAAGAGCCCCGCAAGATTGTCGATCATAACGAAGTCATTACCTGCACCATGAAACTTTTTAAAGGGAATATGCATTCTTTAGTTTAAAGGGGTTAAATTAGGGTTAAAACGCACCATCTGAAAGCGAGGTTCGTTGAACAGGTATAGAAATTGATTTTCTGTAGAACATTCTAATTATAAAATACTGACATCCATGAAGAAAGCTTTGAGTATCATCGGAATTAGTGTTGCGAGCACACTGATAACTCTCGCTCTGTATTCACATTATATGGTTCATCCTCAGGCTGAGATTATTCAAGCCGAAGCGGCTCCTACTCCAAGCAGAGTTAATTACAGTCCGCCCTTTGACGCAAATTTTGTAACAGCCGCAGAAATGACAGTAAACGCAGTAGTGCATGTCAAGACGTCATTCCAACAAACATCTGCTCCAACAAATCCATTCGAATTATTTTTCGGAAATCCAAATGGCCGTCCGCAGATTGTGCAAGGAACTGGCTCGGGAGTAATCATCAGCAGCGATGGATATATCATTACGAATAACCACGTAATAGACAAAGCTCAGAACATTTCCATTACACTAAACGACGAGCGCGAGTACAAGGCTGAAGTGATTGGAAGAGATCCTGAAACCGACTTAGCCTTGGTGAAGATTTCCGCCAAGGAATTGCCTTTCCTCAATTTCTCTAACTCAGACGAAGTACGTGTGGGTGAATGGGTTCTTGCCGTGGGTAATCCCTTTAATCTAACTTCAACCGTTACGGCTGGAATTGTAAGTGCCAAAGGGAGAAGCATCGGAATTATTCCAGATCGTGCTGCAATTGAAAGTTTTATTCAAACTGATGCAGCGGTAAACCCAGGCAATAGCGGCGGAGCCTTAGTAAACACAGCCGGCGATTTAATAGGCATTAACACAGCCATTAGCACACATACAGGAAGTTTTGAGGGATATTCTTTCGCCGTTCCTAGCAATATCGTACGCAAAGTGGTAGAAGACATTCGCAAGTACGGCGCCGTTCAGCGGGCATTCTTGGGAGTAAATATTGGAACTGTTACGCCTCGTATTGTTGAGGAATTGGGACTGAAAGTTACATCTGGCGTGTTGATTGGCGGTGTTAATGAAAACGGTGCCGCAGCCGAAGCGGGATTGAAGCAAGGCGATGTTATTGTAAGTGTAGATGGGAAATCTATTGGTAAAGCTTCTGAATTACAAGAGTTGATTGGAAGAAAGAGACCTGGAGAAAAGGTTTCGATTGGAATTAACAGAGATGGTAAAAGCAATAGCTACTCGCTCACGTTGAGAAATCGACAAGGTACTACTCAGATTCTACAGAAAGAAGATTTAGACTTCAATCAAATGTTGGGCGCCCAGTTTGAAAACTTAAGCACAGACGAAAAGGAACGATTTGGATTGAATCAAGGTATAAAAGTAAGTAAGGTGAAGGGCGGAAAGTTTGCGAAAGCAGGCATCCCAGAAGGATTCATAATTACCAAAGTGAACAACCGCTTTGTGAGTGGACCTGAAGAATTGGAAAACTTATTCAATAAATTGCAATCAGGAGATGGCGTTTTATTGCAGGGTTATTTGCCCAATGGCAGACCTGACTACTATGCCTTTGGTTGGTAAAAGCTTGCTTGTTTGAAATGAAGAAGGGCTACCTCGGGGTAGCCTTTTTTTTGAAGGGGATGGACATATTAGAATTGAGGAAGCTTCTATCGCCTTGGATTTTATCTAATTGGATAATGCCATACCCATCACACTATTCCCCACTTACTATCTCTAGATCAATGCAGCTTTTCATCTAAGCGGACTAGACCGATACATGAAAATATTTAGGTGATTGTGTTTTTAGGTTGTGTTTGCGACCAAATCCATCCACCCTAGCCCTTCAGAAAAGACTTGTTTTGAAAACCTAATAGCCAACAGCCCCTCCATCTGGGCTTGAGGAGTCTGAGGCACCCATCATTATTTTGTTATCAGCATCTATTTGAATACCCATCAACTGACCCAAAACTTTTACGGGAACGAGAGTGTGATGCATCTCTTCCAGCACCAAACGTGTATCTGGCGAAAGCAGTGCTTCCTCATAATACATTCGATCAGGCAACCATTGATGGTGAATTTTGGTTGCTTCAATAGCCTTATCCACAGGCATATCGTAAGCCAAAACGCATAGAACGGTTTGAAAAACAGTGTTGATTATGGTTCTGCCACCTGGACTTCCTATCACAAGAAATGCCCTTCCATCTTTCGCCACTATAGTAGGACACATACTGGATAGCATTCTCTTTTCGGGTTGGATTAGATTGGGATCGGTTCCAATCTGTCCATCGCGATTTGTAGAACCCGGCTGCGGATTAAAGTCGCCCATTTCATTGTTAAATAAGAAGCCCAAGGCCGAAGAACCCATGCCCGAGCCATAACTATGTTCTAGTGTATAAGTTAGTGAAACCACATTGCCAAAAGCATCTGCCACCGAAAAGTGAGTGGTATGACTTCCATCGTACATCTGTCCGAATTTGGAAGAATCGCTTATGGAGGCTTGGGTTAAATCGATGCTATTGAAGCGACTAAGAGCATAGGCTTTGGAGGTAAGTTTATCTAAAGGCATAGTTAGATTGAAGTCCGGATCGCCCAAATATTCGGCTCTATCGGCATAGGCTCTGCGCATGGTTTCGGCAATTAGGTGGAAGTAAGCAGCCGAATTGAATTCCACTGAATCTAAATGGGCATTCTCCATAATGTTCAGCATCTCAATAAGTGCCACTCCACCAGAGCTGGGCGGAGGCATAGAATAAATGTCGTAGCCTTTAAAGCTTCCTTTTATAGGTTTCCTTTCAACGGCTGTATAACGATCTAGATCTTCCAACGTAATAATTCCGCCATTCTCTTTCATAAATCGCACTATCTCTTTGGCTACAAATCCTTTATAAAACCCATCTCTACCATAATCTCTAATTTCTTTTAAGGTTTTAGCCAATTCCGGTTGCTTCCAGAGCTCTCCAAATTCTAGCTGTTCTCCTTGGTCGTTTTTGAAATAATCCCTTAAAAATGGAATGGGGGAATTGGCCTCGAAGTAGGCCGCCGCTTGGAAGAGGCTCCAATTCAGGGGAAAACCCTTTTCTGCAAGATCAATGGCTGGCTGCACTAGATCAGACCAGGGCAAACTTCCATATTTCTGATGCGCTAGATAGAGCCCCGCCACCGTACCCGGCACACCTACAGACAAAGCGCCAATATGATTTACGGTTGACTCAGAACCATAGAGGTTCTTACCTTTATTGAGCTCTCCTTCTTCATTCAAAAACATAGTAGGCGATGCTTTTAATGGCGCTTTTTCTCTAAAATCAATACTTGTTGCCGTACCGGAAGAATCCATAAAGACTAGAAATCCGCCGCCACCAATATTGCCAGCCGTTGGATGGGTAACCGCTAGAGCAAAAGCAGTTGCCACAGAGGCATCCACAGCATTTCCTCCCCTCTTGAGAATATCTCTACCCACCTCCGAAGCGATGGCACTGCTGGATACCACCAAGCCGTTTCTGGCATAAACCTGCGCAAAAACTCCATTAACATTCAGTAATACAAAAGAAATTAAGGTGATAAAACGAAGGGTGTTTTGCATAGGATTTGTACTTACTGCGGTAAATCTAAAATCGGCCATCACGGCCTGATGTAGGAGTAAATTTAATCGATCTTGAGAGAACTGAAGGCTGGCCTATTCTGTCTAATATAGTTGGATTCTGATTAAGTTAAAAAGAGAGTATGTTCAACTAAAGCGCATTTCTAAACTGTAGTGGGTGCCAAGAGAAGTTTGGCTGAAGAATGGGCTAAACTTCTCATAAACAGAGTCATTTACAGCTTAAAAAACGCTCATTTTATTCACGGTGTTTCTGTTCATCTGGACAAATAGAAATCATAGCGCAGAAAACTTTCTCTTCTCCCTCTCTAATCTTCACTCATAGAATAATCACCTTCAAAAGTTTTTGATGATTCCTGGAGCAATTCATTTATCTCATTGAGTTCTATTTCCGTGAGATGACGCCATTTGCCGAGTCCAAGGTCTAGGTTGATGTTCATAATCCTCAGTCGCTCTAGCTTGCTCACGCTGTAACCCAAATACTCGCACATCCGCCTAATCTGTCTATTGAATCCTTGGGTGAGGGTAATTTTAAATCGTCGGGCATCTATTTGTTCCACCAAACACTTACGAGTTACCGTATCTAAAATCGGCACCCCATTCCCCATCTTTTGTATGAAGGATGGCGTAATCGTTTGCTTTACTGTTACGATATACTCTTTTTCATGATTGTTTCGGGCTCTAAGAATTTTATTGACTATATCTCCATCATTGGTCAATAAGATCAATCCCTGACTGTCTTTATCCAGCCTTCCAATGGGGAAAATCCGCTCGGGATATTTTATATAATCGATAATATTATTCTTCTCCCTGCGGGTATCGGTTGTACAAACAATGCCCCTGGGCTTATTGAAAGCGAGGTAAACGAATTTGTTTTCTTTGGCGGAGATTAATTTGCCATTTAAACGAATTTCATCGGAAGGAGTCACCTTGTCGCCCTTTTCTGCAATAACTCCATTAATGGTTATCCTCTTCTCATCAATCAGTTTATCGGTTGCTCGTCGAGAGCAATATCCAATTTCACTGAAGTACTTATTTATTCGAACGGATTCTTGGTTCTCTTTTGTCATGCTGTGCGAAGTGCTACTTCTTCTATGCTCATTCCTATATTACACTATTAAATTTCAACTCAAACAATCCTTAAACCCCAAAGCAAAAATCATCCAAAGTCGAAATTCATCCCATTCAAACTTCCACTTATCTCTTTCTCTTTCCCAAAGTTCCAAACAAAACTCGAGTTAAAGATCCCACTAAAGCCACTCCAAAGCTTTTTGCAGCCGGACTACGCAAAACCTTTTCTAAGGTAGATGCCTCGGCTTTGGTCTTCCTTCTGGGTGCCTCTGTACTCGGACTTTGCTTTTCTTCAATTCTTTCCTCCTCCTTTTCCTCTTCAACTGAAATCTGTTTTAGTTTGCGCTCCAACATTTCATGCGCAGAGTCTTTATCTATGGTTTTATCGTATTTTCTTCTCAGATCAGATTGAGCCAAGAGCGACTGAATTTCCTGCGGTTCTAAGATATCCATACGAGAAGCAGGCGCCAGTAAATAGGTGTGCGCAATGGGAGTGGGTCTCCCCTTTCTATCTAAACCCGTAATGGCCGCTTCCCCTATACCGAGGGAAGTGAGCAAGTCTTCTACACTATAAAATTCTGATTCGGGATAGTTCTGAGCAACCAATCGAATCTCTTTGCGATCTTTGGCAGTAAAGGCCCTAAGAGCATGCTGCACTTTTAATCCCAACTGACTGAGGATGCTTTCAGGCACATCTCCGGGTGATTGGGTGCAGAAAAAAACTCCAACCCCTTTAGAACGGATGAGTTTTACCACGCTTTCCAATTGATCCAACAAAGCCTTTGAAGACTCTTTAAAGACCAAATGAGCTTCGTCTATAAAGATGCAGAGCTTGGGTTTGTCTAGATCTCCTTCTTCAGGGAAACTCGAATATACTTCGGCTAATAGGCTCAACATAAAGGTGGAAAACAACTTTGGACGATTCTGTATATCCATTAAACGCATAATACTCAGATAGCCCCTTCCCGCTTCATCCAATCGCAACAAATCATTTACCTCAAAAGAAGGTTCACCAAAAAATGCTTCGGCGCCTTGTTGTTCTAGTCCCACAATTTTACGCATAATGGCACCCACAGAGCTTGGCGATATAAATCCATATTCCGCCTTTAACTCTTCCCTACCCTCATTGCTCAAATAACGAAGTACACTTTTTAGATCTTCTAAATCAACAATGGGCAACTGATGATCATCGGCATATTTAAAAACCACCGACATAACGCCCTCTTGATTTTCATTCAATTCCAACACTTTGGATAGAAGAATAGGACCAAACTCCAAAACGGTGGCCCTTAAACGGGTCATGCTAGGGTCGGTTAAACTGAGTAATTCAACAGGATAAGCTTTGGCCTTATACTCGATTTCCAATTTAGAATGGCGATCTTGAATATGCTCGCTGCCTTCATTTCCATTGGCCGCCAATCCACTTAAATCGCCTTTTAAATCCATTAGCAAACAAGGCACACCTGCATCGCTTAGCGCCTCTGCCATCAATTGCAAGGTTTTCGTCTTGCCCGTTCCAGTTGCCCCTGCTATCAGTCCGTGTCTATTGAGACTCTTAAGCGGTATTTGAATGGGTGAAGAATGAATAACCCCATCTTGGTACAAAGCTTTACCAAGAACAATAGTTGGAAGTTCAGATTGATAGCCCAATTCGATGGCATTTGCTATAGATGTATTCATATAAAGTCTTTGTGACGAATTTAGCCACCTCAATTGAATTGAAAAGAGGGAATTGGTAAATTACCCAAAATTAGAAACTATGACGCTCACCGACTGGTTGAATGCCTATGCAGAAAGCCATCAAAACAAAACAAACAAAGCGATACATTGGATTTGCGTTCCGGCTATAAGCTTTAGTTTGCTGGCCTTGTGCACATTAGTGCCCCTTCCCCTTCCAAAGTCGATTACGGGTCCTGATTTCTCCTTGCACTTAGCTCATATACTGGTTCTCATGGCCTTTGCTTTTTATCTAAAACTCTCCAGACCTTTGGCTTTTGCCATGCTTCTTTTTGGTTGGATGTGCATCGCTCTATCCAATGCCTTACCCCTATTGGGCGTAGAAACTTGGAAAAGTGCCCTAGCCCTTTTTGTTTTGGCATGGATAGGTCAATTTTACGGACATAAGATTGAAGGAAAGAAGCCCTCTTTCTTTAAGGACTTGCAATTTCTTCTTATCGGACCTATATGGATTTTAGCAGACGTTTTTAAAAGAATTGGGATTAAGTTTTAGCTATGAGTGAATTTTACGAAAGTGTTGAAGCAAAGAGAGTGGTGATAACGGGCGGACCTTCGTCTGGAAAGACAAGTTTAATTGAAGCTTTGTCTAAGCGAGGATATCCTATTCTACCTGAGAGATCTAGACTTTATATTCAAGAAGCACAACGAACGAATAGCGATGTAACCCCATGGCAAAATCTCTATGCTTTTTCGGATATAGTCTTAGAAGCACGAGTGCAAGACTTCCACAAAGCCCAATTGGGTGAATGGAATTTTTATGATCGCGGCTTGCCGGACACCTTGGCCTATATGCACAAGGATTCTATGAAAATTCCCGACGATTGGATAGCCAAAACCGTGGCCTTCCGATATGAGAAAAGGGTGTTTATTGCTCCCGCTTGGGAGGATATTTTTCAAACAGATGGAGAACGAAAAGAAGCTTGGACAGACTGCCTTGAAATAGACAAATATCTTCGCTCTACCTATGAATCTTTTGGATACGACTTAATTGAAATTCCAAAAGTAAGCGTAGAAGAACGGCTCGATTTTATTTTCAAGAGCCTTTTATGAGTCCGAATGAAGTATTAAAAAAATACTGGGGCTTTGATGAATTCCGAGAAGGTCAACTGCAGATCATTCAATCTATTTTAGATGGAAAAGACACTTTAGCACTCTTGCCTACTGGAGGCGGAAAATCGATCTGCTACCAAGTGCCGGCACTTGTTAAGCAAGGCCTTTGTATTGTTATATCGCCGCTCATCGCTCTCATGGCGGATCAGGTGGAAAATCTACAAAAGCGCGGAATTAAAGCGGTTTCTCTCAGCGGAAATTTAGACTCCTATAGTTTAGAAAGACATTTAGACAATTGCGAATTTGGGGACACCCAGTTCCTGTTTATCTCACCCGAACGACTTCAAAACGAATGGATTCAAGCGCGATTGGAGCGATTAAAGGTGAGTTTAATTGCCATAGACGAAGCCCATTGTATATCACAGTGGGGCTATGATTTTCGTCCGAGTTATCTAAAAATTGCCCTCCTGCGAAATTTGCTTCCTGAAGTTCCCTTCCTAGCGCTAACGGCCACAGCCGGACCAAAAGTGATAGAAGACATTCAAAGCAAATTGGCATTCAAAGAACCTCATTGCATCCGGAAGAGTTTCCATCGTCCCAATTTGTCATACCAAGTTCTATATACCACCGCACCTGAAAATCAACTTTTGGAGCTGTTAAGTCGATATAAAGGTTGCAGCATCGTCTATACTTCCAGCCGAAGAAGCACTGAGCGATTGGCGCAATGGCTCAATCAAAATAAAATTAGCTCAGCGGCATATCACGCAGGGCTTCCAAGTGCCATACGCACCAAACACCAATCGGAATGGATTCAGAATAAAGTGCGTGTGATCTGCGCCACTACGGCCTTCGGAATGGGAATAGACAAGCCTGACGTACGCCTAGTGGTGCATTGGGAAGCACCCGAAAGCATTGAAGCCTACTTTCAGGAAGCTGGAAGAGCCGGAAGAGATGGAAAGCAGGCCCATTGTTTTTGGCTAGAAACACCCAGTAGAACACTGACTAAAACAAATGAAAACCTCGCTACTTTTCCGAGTATAGACGAGATAAAAGCGCTTTACGATGGCCTGATGAGAGTGTTGAAAATTCCAATGAACGAGGGGGCCGAGCAACAGTACAGTTTAGACTGGCAAAAGCTAGTGGATGAAATGAAATATGGTCCTAGAAAGATTCTGGAGGGCTTAAAACTGTTGCAACAGAGCGGCTGGATAGAATTCGAAGCCGATGCCAAAACGCGTTCTGCTTTTCAATTCTCTCAAGCTCCAAATACCTTAAGAGAATATGTAGAACGAGCTCCAAAATTTGAAGAAATCGCCTATGTACTTGCTAGGATGTTCAGCGGCATCTATGAATTTAAGGTGAGTATATCGGAAAGAGAAATAGCTAAGAATAGCTCTCTTAACCCAATGGAAATAAAAAGTCTGCTTCGGCAAATGGCTCAATTAAATTTAGCAGAATACGAAGAAAGCAAATCGGGAATGCAAATAAGCTTACTTCAAAACAGATTGCAAACCAAATATTTGCGTATTGATAAAGATTTTTATGCGTTCAAGCGTGACGGACTAAAAGAAAGATCAATGGCCCTACAGGAATTTGTAAAAGCCGATGGAATTTGTCGAGCGGTTAAAATGCTTCGCACCTTGGGTGAAAAACTTCCAGAAAACTGTGGGAAGTGCGATATCTGTCTCAGCAAAGAGCAAGCTCCCACCTATGCCGTACTAAAGGCAGAGCTAGAAAAGGCCATACCCAAAGCGGTAAATATTCATTCTCTATTGAACATCTATCCCATGCAATGGAAGGAGTCGATCGTAGAACTTCTAAGAGATTGGGTAGATGAAGGGCAAATTAAGCTAGACGACAACGGAAACTTTGTTCTTTGAGTGACGCTACCTTTGTCGGATGAAAAGCAAAAATCCGATTCGTTTTGTCTTTATGGGAACGCCTGAATTTGCCGTTCCAAGTTTAAAAAGCATGTTGGATGCGGGACATCACTGCGCTGCGGTAGTTACAGCTCCCGACAAAGCTGCGGGAAGAGGATTGAAAACACAGTTTTCCGCTGTGAAGAGCTTTGCCATCGAAGCAGGCCTTGATGTTCTTCAACCCGAAAAGCTAAAAAACCCCGAATTCTTAGAACAGTTGGCCTTATTGCAAGCCGATCTGTTTATTGTCGTTGCTTTTCGAATGCTTCCCAAAGAAGTTTGGAGCATGCCACCCTTGGGGTGTTTCAATCTTCACAGTTCGCTTTTGCCGCAATACCGAGGTGCGGCACCCATACAGTGGGCCATTTGGAATGGAGAAACAGAAAGTGGTGTCAGCAGCTTTTTACTGGATGAAGAAATTGATACAGGTAAAATATTAAAGCAAAAACGTATAGCTATTCCCAGAGACTTTAACGCTGGCGATCTCCATGATGAACTTATGAAGATAGGAGCCGAATTGGTGGTTGAAACAGCAGAAGAATTGAGTTTGGGTTTGCTGGAAGGAAAAGAGCAAGCCATAGAAGGCGAATTAAAGCATGCTCCCAAGATTTTTAAAGAGGATACCTTTATAGACATAGCACAATCCGCCGAGCAGATTCTCAATCAAATTCGCGCACTTTCGCCCTATCCAGGTGCTGTTTTACGGCTAAATTTGGGTGATACGACTACCGATTTAAAGGTTTTTTCAGCTGAAATATCAGAAAATCAGATGGGAACACCCCAATCTGTTGAGCTAAACCAAAAGGAGTTTCTATTATTCGGAGCAAAAGGATGTCTTCAACTGACTGAACTTCAGCCTTCAGGCCGAAAACGCATGAAAATCAAAGACTTTCTAAATGGAATAGGACGAGATTGGAAAGAAAAAATCAGTGTTGAGCCATTGAAATAGGAGGCTTAGACCCTCTTGAATTAAAACCGATGAATCAATTATTTCAAAGAAAAAATCAAATAACTTTAACAAAAGTGCAAGAACACTTGTGTGAGTGCGACATTCAATTATATTTGTGAAGATGTTAAATACAAACAATAAACCTAAACCTTGACTTATGAACAAAGCTGAACTTATTGATGCCATGGCTTTAGATGCAGAAATTCCAAAGGCTGCTGCTAAAAAAGCACTCGATTCCTTCACTACCAATGTATCGAATGCATTAGCTGAAGGTAAGCGTGTATCTCTTGTAGGATTTGGTTCTTTTTCAGTTTCTAAGCGTGCTGCCCGTGAAGGTCGTAATCCACAAACAGGTGCAACTATTAAGATTGCTGCTAAAGCAGTTGCTCGTTTTAAGCCTGGAGCTGAATTGAATGAGAAGCTGAATTCCTAATTGGTATAGCATTTTAAGAAAAAAGCCTGCAAATGCAGGCTTTTTTTTGATCTATATTGTTCGTCTTTAGTCTTTCTTTTTCCCCATTTCACCTCTCTTTCGTCAACTCTATCTTCACAAACATTGAGAAGAAAGGAAAAAAGCGAGAAAGTATATTGTCGAAAAAAGAAACAAATTCATAGGTAAAATCTGGCAATAATTGCTTGAAGCTTACCCCTCCACTCAACAAATACAAAAGTGGATTTCGGTACCGAGGCTTACTTCTCTTTAAACTGGGGAACTCTTTCTTAAAGCGTTCATAATCGCGTTCAAAAACAATATAAGGAAGGGCACCATTGGCTCCAGACATGGGGCCTGAAGCAGGAATAGTCCAATCTTTTGCTTTGGGTAAAAAAGGTTCATGGTGGAAGTTCTGATAGATAAATCGACCAAAGATGGAATTCGCTGGTTCTATCATCAACATTTTTCCTCCAGGCATTAAAACCCGATCTACCTCTTTCAGAAACTGAGCACTATCAGGGATATGATGGAAGGTATCAATCATAAAAATAGCAGCCACAGAATGATCTTCAAAAGGCATATCCAATGCAGAAAAGCAGAGGTCATTTCCCTCGAGTTCAAGAATATCCGACGTTAAAACAGAAGGAATGATTTCCTTTAAGAATCCCCCTCCCGAACCCAACTCAATTAATTTGCCTTTAGGACAGCGACTTAAACAGTCTTCAAATTCAGAATACCATTGACGGTAGTGTTTTTCGGTGAATTTCTTTTCACGAATAATCTTCCCATGTAAAACGGTACGTTCAGGCGAATCAATGGCTAAATCAAAACTGTACTTCAATCCCATTCCCAACTAAATCAATTATTTCCTAGAATTAACGGTAGGCCATCTTTTCCAGAACCCACTACAACCACCTTGGCATTGTCTGATTCGGCTAGCTTAAGTGTAGCCTCAATGCCTTTCTCAACTAAAATCTTGTCGGTAAGAGAAGCGCTGATAATACTGTTGGCTTCGGCCTTTCCCTTTGCCTCAATTCGTTGTCTATCTGCCTCCTTGCGGGCACTTTCTAGCTTAAACTCATATTCAAGCGAAAGTTGCTCTTGTTCTAACTTCCTACCAATAGCCGCTTGAATTTTCTCAGGAAGTGTTACTTCACGGATCAATACAGCATCAAGTAGAAGATAGTTGGAATTTAGGGCCTTCGCAGTCTGTAAGAAAATCTCGTCTTGAATGGCTTCTCTTTTAGTTGAATACAGTTCCTCTGGAAGATACTTACCAATTACTTTACGAGTGGCTGAACGAATTTCGGGTAGAATGATACGGTCGTGGTAGGAGGCACCAATCGCATCGTGTAAGAATCCAATTTTTTCATCCATAGGCTTATAGCGATAACTCATATCAACAGAGATAGTCAATCCGTTTTTTGAAAGCACCTCCATAGAGCCATTGGCCTCCATGATTTTAACATCGTAAACAAATACTTTGTCCCAAGGCCATTTTAAGTGAAATCCTTGTGGATAGACCTTTTCCTTATCCAGTCCACCACTAAAGGTTCTGAATATTACTCCTTTTTCTCCTGTATTAATGGTGTAGGATATGCTTGACCAAAGAACAACGGTGGCCAGAATGGCTACACCTATGAGCAATAGTGCTGTGGTTCGTTTTTTTTCCATTTAAATATATTTTCTGCTAAGGTCTACAATTAAAAATCAATAACTGCCTAAATACCTTCGGATAACCCACTCACCTAAAAGCAGCGAAAGAAGGATGAAAAAGAGCCACTTCCAATCAATCCATTCCTTAAAACGGATTTGACTTGATTGTACAGACGGAAGCGGAATTTCTTTTAACTCTTGTATAAATGCCTCCCATTCCTTTATGGGCTTGTAAATACCATTGGTACTTTCAGCCAAATCTTGCAGTAAGGCCGGGTTGGCACCACTTTCAATAAACTCTAAAGGATCAAAGCTCAATTCGAATGTGCCCGATTGAGTGAATTGCTCACTTCCTAGTTTGGCTTCCACATCAAAAGAATACTCCCCAATATTTTCAGGTTTAAAACCGATTCGATAAACACCATTCAATTCAACGAGGTCGAGAGTGAGTAGATTTTCTTTAGGATCTTTTATAGTCATTTTCATTTTAGCTGAACGACTCTTCGCTGCGGTTTTATCCAGCAAAACGGCCTGTAAATCAAAGTTTTGACCCCAGGAGAGAGAAGCTGGAAAATTGAGGCTAAATCGATCATCTAGACGATTCGCGGTTAAATAGGCACTCCACTCTATCAACCAATCATCAAAGGAAGTGCTTTCACCTTCTTTTTTGAAGAGATTCATTCTCCAACGCCAAAAGTCTTTTGATGTGAAAACAACCCACCTTCTCTCCTCCTTGTCATTAAAATGAAAGAGAAGTGGACGTTGAATGGGCTTCCCAGCAAGAAGTTGTTCCATTTGTATTTCACTACCCTGAGGAAGCAACCATTGTCCGTAAGGGGTGCTAACGGACGGAGAACTTTCTAGCTTATCCGTCGATTCGGCTCGCTGGAATAAGCTAAAAGTCTTATTGAATTGAAACCGCACATTGTCTTCGGACCCTCTCCCCGATTGAAAAATAGTGCGAGTCAAGAGTTCATTTAAAAAGCTAGCGCTTTGGTCATCTCCAGCCAAATAGAAGATACCTGCCAAAGGGTTTTGAGAGAGAATTTGATTGTATTGACGGGAGTAAACTGTAGAAGGATGGACCATAAAAAGAGCCGAAAAATCTGATTTGTACTCCTGATTCTTCCGCATATCAATCAAACGAACCTCATAGGAATCAAATTGCAAAATGGCTCGATGAATGGCAGCAATGTCAGGATGGTATGAATCGAAACAAAGTCCAATTTGTTTTTTAGATTCTACCGCCTTTACGCTAAAGATCTTTTTATTGTTTATTATTTGCTCTTCGCCCTCTATCCGATCGGTCTCTAGTCGGAAGCGCTCAAATCCAGCCACATCAATTTGTGGGAAGAAGCGAAAAGTTTGAGAGGAAACCTCAGGATTGAGTTTCCATTTGGTGCTGGAAATTTCCTTTCCTTCTGAATTAAAGAGACGCACAGTGGTTTCGGCCCGGATGGGATTTTCCACCTTAGCCACCACTTCCAGTTCAAAGCTATTACCCTGAATCACTTGCTTAGGGTGACGGACGGAAGTAATTTGAATGTCTACCGCTTGTGAAAGCTCTCCAACGGAAAGAGTATGAAGAGAATAACCCAATTGAGAAGCCATAGAAAGAGCCGAATTCCCTCTATTCTCCCATCCATCTGAGACCAGAATTGCGGCCTTAAAACTCGGATCGTAGCCATAGTTCTGTTGCAAGAATTGCAAAGCTTTAGCCAAATCGGTTTGATTTTCATCAAAATTGTATTCTGCCCCTACCTTCACATCTTGTCCCGCTGTTAGAAAGCTCCATTCTACATTTGGAAAGGCTTCCTTTAATTGGGTTGGCAGATTGGAAATTTGCTGAAGACTCTCGGTTTCCCTGCTTATGCTGAGAGAATTATCTACAATCAAAGCCATTTTAGGCGGAAATAATTTTATTTCCTCAAAAGGCATAACTGGATTTAATAGCAACAAAGCCAATAGAGCAAGAGCCAAAGCACGCAATGAAGCCATTGTCCATTTCAAATACTTGGGAGCTTCCGTAAAAGCGAAATTGCCTTTGTATGAAAGCCATACAACTAATGCAATAAGGGGAAATAAAATAGCTGCAATCCAGAGAGGACTGGTAAATTCAATCATCTCGATAGCTTACTAGGTCAGCATTCCGCCGCACACATTTAGAACTTGGCCACTAACATAAGTAGAGAGGTCTGAACCTAAGAAAAGACAGGCATTCGCAACATCTTCTGGCTGCCCCCCTCTCTTTAGAGGAATAGCATTTCTCCATCCTTCTACCGTTTTCGCATCTAGCTGATCGGTCATTTCCGTTTCGATAAATCCCGGAGCGATGGCATTACAGCGAATATTCCTCGATCCCAATTCTAAAGCAGTAGATTTTGTAAAGCCAATTATTCCTGCCTTGGAGGCAGCATAGTTTGCTTGTCCGGCATTTCCCTTTACTCCCACCACCGAGCTGATATTAATTATGGAGCCCGATCTCTGCTTCATCATGGTTTTGATAATAGCCTTGGTGGTATTAAAAACAGAGTACAAATTGGTTTTTTGTACCGCATCAAAATCATCCAAAGACATTCTCAAAAGCAGATTGTCGCGCGTGATTCCTGCATTGTTCACTAGAATATCAATTTGTCCAAAGGCATCTAAAACCTCTTTAATTAATGCCTCCGCTTGTGTGAAATCAGAAGCATCAGAACGTATTCCAATAGCGGTAATGCCATAAGAGGCCAATTCGTTTTCGAGCGCCTTTCCTTTCTCAACAGAGGAGAGATAGGTAAAAGCTACATCAGCTCCTTCTCTGGCAAAAGCCACTGCAATAGCCTTTCCAATTCCTTTACTAGCACCTGTAATCAGGGCTTTTTTACCTTTTAACATCATCTTCATTTTCCAAATTAAATTGAACACTTACTGCGAGCTCAAATCCTCTGTAATCTAACACCGAATTTGGCAAATTAACACTTCCTTTTACTGCAATATCATTTAAACTAATTGCATCAAAAGGACACTGAATAGCCGCCCTACTTGTACCCTCGTACCAAGAACCGCCAAAGCTAAAACTCCAAGCCTTATCTAGAACAAGGGTAGCGAAGATTCCTCCTAAAAATCCAAAAGTATTGGACTGTTCTATCTGAGCCTGAGTTGAAATGGCTCTATACTCATTCGTAAAAAGCAAAATAGCCCTTCCGAGATGGTCTTGATTGACCTTATAAAGTGAATTAATAGCATAAAAGGCTCCCAATTTCGGTTCAATATACCAAGTCTTATTCAGTGAAAGTCGAGCACTCAGTTGCAAGGGAATAACAAAGCTATTAAAAGGTTGTGTTATGGCTTCTTGAAAAGGAAACTCGCTATCTAACACAGACAGGCCACCCATTCGGTACCAAGTAATTCCTGATTCGAAACGCAAGAACTTCCATTCTAGAAGGCTACCTCTCAGGCAAATGGGTGGAACCGCCACCGCCATTGGAGCGTCAACTGGCACAAAAACAGAAGTTCCAAAGGCAACCAATTGAGCTTTGCTACTTATGCCAAAAACAGCCATTAAAATCCACGAAAGGAGTATTCTCAAAGGTTTTTCGATTCTTCTATGGTTACTTTTTTTCCGTTAACATAGGCCAGTAAAAAAGCATCTCTAATTCCTAGTTTCCGAACGCCTTCTAAGAAACCAATGGCTTGATTTACATCTTGAAATGCACCTAAAGTGTATTTGTATAAACCGTCCATTTCACTCTGCCTGAAATTAAACATTCCCTCTTTATAGAGGCTGAGATCTACCTTCTGATACGCCCCAATCTGAACAAAATACCACTTGCCGGTACTGAAGTCGATCTCTGTATTTCCACTTTGAGTCTGTGGCATTTGATCAATGAAATTGTATAGGCTATCCACTTGTGTCTGCAGCTTTAATTCTATTTCAGAAGCTTGTGGAAACAAGACCAGTTGTTGCTTATAATAAAACCATCCAGCAGCAGCCAAAACGGCTAAAAACAAGACTAAAACAATGATAAGGCCCGTTTGGGCCGATTTCTTTGCATTGCCTGCGGTCTTAATTTGCTTTTCCAGTTGAAGGTTCTTCGACTCAAAATCCAGAACTTTCGATTCCAATTGATCAATAGCAGCCTTTGCTTCGGGCGGTATGTAGGACATTCTTAAAGGGTATTATTTAGTATTTGATTGAATGAGGTAGTCATTTAGATGTTCCAGGGCCAATATAAATTGAATGTTTGAAACCTTATAGGATGAAATAGCAAAAGCAGAAGCTCCATTAAAGGCCTCTTTATTCTCCGCTTTCCATTCATTTGGGGCTTCGTATAAATGTGTTACAAAATGCGAACTGCCTTTTTGAATAATCTCCGCTAAATAGGATATCCCATATCCCTCTAAACCACCTAGCAAACAGAAGCGAGATTCTTGTGCCATGCCGCATACGAAACCCACTGCAAAGGCCAAATCGTATCCTCCAAAAAAAGTTAAGGTCGTAACCGGATCAAAACTCATGGGGTGTCGGCGAATCGATTTGTCTGCCAAATACACCACGGTCTCTAAGAGATCGGGGTGAATGAGATTTTGCAAGGAGGCATTTAGCGATACGCCTGCGTGAAGGTAAAGTTGGATGGCTGCATGCACAGATGAAACTGGATTGAGCAATTGAATTCCAGTCCAAAACGCACCTAAATTCACCTCTTCTTTGGCTTGTTGTAAGCCTGTATCGAAGGCATCTTGAAATTCATAAGATGTAATTGCGGGTCGGAAATACATATTGCTGCTTCCCACCCCTATAGACCGATCTATTATGGGATTCGCATTTAACCAAAAGTCTACCTTAGATTCTATTCTTTCAAGACTACCGATATTAAAGAAATATTCTTCAAGCTCAAGTTCCGACCGAAGCCTTTTATTGGGAGAGTGAAAGTCTATTTTATCAATTACACTAGATTGTTCATCCCACTTCAGCCAATCCCATTGAATGGAATGATCTGTTACAATTTTATAGTGTGCAGATCGACTAGGAAAGCGGGGTTCTTGAAGGTAAAGACTTGAAGCCCATTGCATCTGATCGGTTAAAGAAAGGACTTCATGAGACTCCTTTCCAACCAAACGCTTTAGATCAATGTGGCTTTCTTCGTTCATCTAAAAATATAATCCGTTGGGATTAGACCCACCTCAATACTGTCGATAGGGGTATTGTTAGCATTTAGTCGAACTACCCATCCCGGCTCAGCGAAAGATAAAGGATTTCCAGCGATAATATTCGACCGAATAGGATCCCAATCTAAACTATAATATCCACCCGATTTCACCTTTTGGAAGTTTGAAGGATTGCTAATGGAGCAAGTATAAATACTACCGCCATAGGTATTGCTTAAAAAATACAGACTTGAATTATTTGAATTGTAAATAAGATCGGCCGGATGCCCAATGCTCAAAGGAATCGACACAGTCTGAATAATTTCGAGGGTATTGAGATTCAATTCCACCAATCTTCCTTCACTATCGTTCGATGGATCCATCCAATCTGCAAAACCTGAACACAAAACCCAAACTGAACTAGATGTAACGGCAACCGAATTAGGCACATCGCCCACCGTAATCGTTCGGTTTAAGCTAAGGTCAGAACGATTCAAAACAGTTAAAGTAGAATCCAGTCCAAATCCTCCAGTATTCATAACCAAAACATAATCGTTCACAACACTTATTCTTTCAGGCCCAGAACCCGTGCTTACCGAATCGATGATATTGTTTCCGGTAGAGGATAGAACGTACATTTTATTCGTTCCCCAATCACTTACACCAATGCGATTATTCCCCAGATCGGCAAGGGCTCTTGGAGACTTAAAACCGCTAATTGTGGCCGTACTATTCCAATCGAAAACACTGGCCACTTCCACCTTAGCTGAAAGATTTGAAACTATATAATACTGATTTCCAATTAGTTCAAAATCATTGAGAATAGAACCAATGGGAAATCCATTTCGATTAAAAAAAACATCCTTATGCACTGTCTTGGAAGTCAAATCAAATTGAGAGATACTACCACTTCCAGCAGAAAAAGGACCTTCATTTAAGATATAAATAGAAGGGTTGGTTTGGCTGACAGGTGCGGGCTTATCGTCTTCATCGCAAGCACAGAGGAATAGAAAAAAGGTAGAAAAAAGGAGGGTGTTGATTTTAGTCATTTGGACATTTCTAAGGTTAATTTAAATTGAAAACTTCTGCCGGGCATTGGCATATACGGGCGAAAGGCATAAGATTGATTGCCAACATTTTGAACGAGGAAGGAGAGTTGATATGGGAAGCGCCTCCAACGATCTTTATAATGGAATTGTAGATCGTAAAGATGAAGACCTTGCAACTGGTCTAAGGGTCCAGCATCTTGCACATTGTGCCAATCGGAAGTGATTTGGTTTTGTAGAGACATGCTCCATTTTAGATAGTGAATATCTGCCGTAGCTCTAAAGCGGTGGACTGGAATTCCGGGGGCTAGAAAGGCCTGATCTTCTTCTATATATTCGCTCCATGTGTACTGATAAGCCGGTCTGAACTGCCAATAACCCTTTGAAAATTCTCGTTTCAATACCACTCCTATTTCCATGCCATGCGAGCGCATAAACTGTGTGTTCTTTGGAACCCAGAAATTCTGGTTTGTAGGCAGCCAGCGAATTAAATCCTTCATTTCTTGTTGAAAGACTAGAATTTCAGGAAGAATAGAAATGTGCTTTTTCCTCCATTCAGCATTCCAGGCCAACTCTAGCATATATCCTTGTTCTGGATTGAGATTGGGATTGCCCCCCGGAGACCAGAATAAATCATTTAAACTTGGCCTTCTATTCGTTAAAGAATAGCTGAGGCGAAATCGCTGTGTACTTCTAAAACGGTACTGAATATGAGTGTGAAACGAAGGCAAGGGTCTTCCATCGGAGGCAATATCATGTCTAAGACCCAAAGAGATTGGCATATTTGAAAGGGGTCTGAATCGAGTATTGACAAAAAAAGCAGCCTGATTTCTTTGTCCTTCTTTGCTGAATCCCCAAGCGAAGGAATGCGCAAAAAAGCCACCTACTTTCCAATGCATTTTTCTTCCAGCCTTTTCCCACTCCGGCATGAGTTGAGCTGTGTGAGAAGCGTTAAAATCAGCAATGCCATTGCGCTCATGCATGTAATCGCTTGCCTCGTAAAACCAAGCCGATTTCAATTGAAATCCCGAAGCTTTCTTCCAAGAAAAGAACTGCCGAACCGCTATATCGGTTTGTTGCTGACCTTGAGGAAGGCTAACGAGGATATTGGTTGGGATGCCAATATCGTTTTGTTGAATCCAGAAGTTATACTCAAATTGATTCTGAGTAGAAGGCTTGTATCGCAGTAGGTACATCAATCCTTCTTGCTCAAAGGCAGCCCCCTCTCGGATCTGCTCACTCCCTCGGGTATCAGTATAAGGGAAATTGTTCTCGGCTTTGGAAGTGAAAATTCGAACTTCAGAGAAGAAAGCTTTGTGGCGAAATCCAGTATGAGCCCATAGTTCTGCTTGCTGAAAACTTCCAATCCCCACTCCAAGACGAACAAATGTTGCACTATCCCTAGACTGTATATTACTGAGATCAACAATACCTCCAGCAGCTGTGCCCGCTAACGCGCCTTCATTCCCGCCCGTTGTAAACTGTACTCGATCAAAAAGAAAAGAAGGAATAGCATTGAGATCAGAAAGCCCTAAGGCGGGCGATTGCAATGGCATTCCATTAAACTGAACTTGAGTATGACTACCAGGCAATCCCCTAAAAGAAACCGAAGCATATTGACCGGGAAGATCTGTGCGAATCCAGAGAGGAGTGATGCTTTGAAGTTGGTTTCCCAAGACAGGCGAATGCACCTTAGAAATATCTAAGGTATCGCTGTAGCGAATTTCATTTCCACCCAGCTTAGAAAGTCGATCTGCCCAAACAGCGACTTCATCCAACCATTGTCCTTGCAAGCGACTTAAGCTGCAAAGCAGCAAGACAGCAAGGATTCTATCCTTCTTCATTATTCAATGTTGCTCTTTTGGTCCCGAAAGAGAGTTAGCGCACATATTTGAAGGCAGGTCTTCTGACTCAACGCTTCCAATTCGCCTTCCCAACAAAAGTCAGTGGCATAATGAATTCGAATAACACGTTTTACAGCTGCGGGCACAGTCTCCGATTTTCACGGAATTCCCTATTAATTGCTCTCACAAACCTTCGAGCCAAAAGTAGACGATTTAATTCAAAAGAAGAGAACCATTCATTTGCTGAGCTGTTATCTTCTTATATCCAATGAAAAAACCCCTTCCTCAAAAAATCTGTCTCGTTTGCCAAAGGCCTTTTTCTTGGAGAAAGAAATGGGAGAAGAACTGGAATAATGTTTTGTATTGTAGCGATGGTTGTAGAATGCGAAAAAACGGAGTCAAGTGAAAGTACTACTCTGGTTTAGAAGAGATTTAAGAATACACGACCACGTTTTACTTCACAAGGCCCAGCAGATAAATGCGCAGTATCTTGGGTTTGCTCAAGCGCATTTGAAATCCAGTTTTGAAAATACAGGAGAGCCTCGTTGGGGAGAAAGAAAAAAGCAATTTTACCTAGAAACTATTTCCGATTTAAAATCGAGTTTCGAGAGCAAAGGACTTCCTTTTTGGTTTTCGGACTTGCCCCTTTCAAAAGCCATAGAGACGGTAGAAGAGCAATTTATACCAGATGAGATTTGGTGTCAGAATGCAGCGGGCTGGGAGGAGCGTGAGGAAGTATTAATGCTTGCGAAAAAATACAAGCTAAGAGAGATGGAATCGCAGAGTTTGTATTCTTTAGAAGATTTGCCCTTCAAATTAGAATCGCTTCCTTTTATTTTCACTGATTTCCGTAAGAAAGTAGAAAAACATTCAGAGGTTCGGCAATGCTATTCCACAGAAAATCAATTCAGTGGAGCCCAGAACATTCAAACACCCGAACTACCAGAGCTTAGCTTTCTCCCAATACATCCACATTCTGCTTTTCCTTTTGCTGGAGGAGAAAGGGCCGCATTGGAACGAATGAAGGATTGGATTTGGGAAGGCAATCATCTTTCGACTTATAAAAAGACACGCAACGAATCTATTGGCACGGAGTATTCCTCTAAGTTGAGTGCCTATTTAGCTTGGGGCTGTCTTTCCCCGAGAACCCTATATTGGGAAATAAAGAAATACGAGCGAGAAGTGCTCTCGAATGAAAGTACCTATTGGCTTTACTTTGAGCTTCTTTGGCGCGATTTCTTTCATTTCACCTGTCGAAAAGAAGGCAGTAGCTTTTTTAAATCAAAAAATATTGAAAAGCAAATAGATCAATCCAAATGGATGGCTTGGAAAGAGGCAAAGACCAATAATTCCTTCATTAACGCCCATATGAAGGAGCTCGCGGAAACAGGCTTTATGAGCAATAGAGGAAGGCAAAATGTGGCCTCTTTTCTATTGCATTCACTAAAGATAGATTGGAGGTTGGGAGCGCAGTATTTTGAAAGTGAGTTAATAGACTTTGAACCAGCTAATAACTATGGCAATTGGACCTATTTAGCGGGTTTAGGACATGATCCCAGACCCAATCGCATTTTTAACCCCGAAATACAAAAACAACGATACGATGCCGAAGGCAAATACGTTGAACTATGGACTTGAATTAAACAACAATGGCAGAAGCAAAAACAACTAAAAAGGCAGTGAAAGAAGAAATTTCACTGACAGAAAAAATCATCAATGCCTTTAAAGAGTACAAATTAGAAAACGGAAAGGATCCCTCGAGCATCTATTCTTTCTGCAAACACTTAGAAATAAGCGAGTCAGACTTTTACAGTCACTACAATTCCTTTGCAGAAATAGAAAGAGAATTCTGGACTGGAGTATTTCAACAGACCGTAGAAAAGTTAAAAAATTCGGATGAATGGGAGTCGTTCTCTAGCAGAGAAAAACTATTGGCCTTCTATTTCACTTGGTTTGAAGATTTACTCAATAACCGAAGTTTTGCACTCTTATCCTTTCCAAAAAGGCCTTCATTACCTAATGAAGAAGATTTGTTGAAGCCTTTGAAACACGAGTTCCATCAGATGGTAAAAGAGCTCATGATCGAAGGAGAAAGCAATGGAGAAATTGCAAATAGAAAGTTTATTTCAGACAAATACAGCGATTTGTTGTGGATGCAGTTTGTCTTCCTATTTGATTATTGGAAAAAAGACAGCAGCAAAAGGTTCGAGAATACAGATGCCGCCATAGAGAAAAGTGTTAACCTTGGTTTTGATTTGATGGGCCGTGGCCTGGTTGAATCGCTAACCGATTTCGCCAAATTTCTCCTCAAAAGCAAATAATGAAAGAACAAGATAGTATTCCAACAGGAAAGGTGCAGCGCGCTACACGCTTCGTAAGTACAGGGGCTAAAATTGGCGGTAATTATTTGAAGTTCTACACAAAAAAAATCATCACAGGCGATTCAAGTCGTGCTGAATTAGATGAGAGCAATGCTGAGGATATTTACAATTCTCTTTCAGAGTTAAAAGGTAGCGCCTTAAAAGTGGCTCAAATGCTCAGCATGGATCAGGGTTTATTGCCAGGTGCTTACACCCAAAAATTCTCCCAAGCGCAATACAATGCCCCTCCCCTTTCGTACCCTTTAGTGGTGAAGACATTTAAGCAAGAATTGGGAGGCTCTCCTGAAAGTATATTCGAGTCCTTCGGCAAGACGGCCTCCGCGGCAGCTTCCATTGGCCAAGTGCACAAAGCGGAAAAGGATGGACAAGCCTATGCCGTTAAAATTCAATATCCAGGGGTGGGCGAAAGTATTCGCTCCGACTTGAAATTGGTTAAACCCATTGCCATGCGCATGTTTAACCTTAGCGAAGCAGACATTACCCACTACCTCGAAGAAGTAGAAGAAAGACTCATTGAAGAATGTGATTACGGACTTGAATTGCAGCGTTCTATTGAAATAGGAAAGGCCTGTGCCCACTTGAAAAACATTCAATTTCCAGTGTATAAGGCAGAAATGAGCGGAAGAAAAATCCTCACCATGGAATGGTTGGAAGGAAAACACTTGATTCAGTTTCTAAAAAACAATCCGTCTCAGGAGGTAAAAAATAAAATAGGTCAGAGCCTTTGGGATTTTTATGATTTCCAAATCCACGAGTTATTGCAAGTGCATGCAGACCCACATCCAGGCAACTTTTTATTTAGAGAAGATGGAACCATGGGAGTTATAGACTTTGGCTGTATTAAAACCCTAACACCTGAATTTTACAAGAGCTATTTCCGATTGTTGGATGTAGATGATCAAGGAGAACCAGAGGATTACGACCAACTGTTGCGTGAGCTTAAATATCTTTTGAAGGAAGATTCTACCGAAGATGCGGCCTACTTTAAAGAGAAGATTCTCATGATGAATCAGCTTTTGGGCCTCCCTTTTAGAAGTACTTCTTTTGATTTTGGCGATCCAAGCTATTTTGCTAAAATCTATGCCATTAGCGAAGAATTGGCAGGAGACAAAAGACTTAGAAAGGCAAATGGAGCCCGGGGACCTAAAGATGCCTTATATATCAACCGAACGTATTTTGGTTTGTACACTTTGCTGCACAATCTAGGAGCCAAGGTGGAAATTCAAATGAGAAAGGCATCAGTTAAAGAGGCTATCGCCTAATTTCGTCCTATCTAATTCTTTATTCATGAAAAGGAAGTTGGCCCTCTGTATTCTCCTTTGCGTTTTTTCGCTTGAAAATTGGGCTCAAACCGTACCTGAACATGCTTTCGGTTTGCGGTTTTCAGGTGGAAGTTTGTACAGTGGCGCTTTAAATTATCAGTATTCTGCAGATGAAGAAACTCGTTTTGAGTTTAATATTGGATTATTAAGAGGACTGAACCTAGATGCTACTGAGATTCAGATTACCTATCAGTGGGTGTTTCCAATGCACGAAAACTTCGATTGGTATGCTGGCGGGGGCGGAAAGCTTGGTTTTCAGTCGGAAAATGAGGATGAAAATAAAACGCCCTTTGGAATATCTGTAGTAGGTCAAGCGGGAATTCAATACACTTTTGATATTCCATTGCATATCTCATTGGATCTCTGTCCAGATTTGCTTACCATCAACTACAGCAATCACGCAGCTACATGGGTAAATCTCAACTTAAGTGTGCGTTATCTTTTATTCTAACCTCATAGAAAGCACCAATGAATTTTTGTCCCCACTGCGGTTCTTCGGAACTGATAATCAGAATCCCTGAAGGAGATCACAAAGAAAGATGGGTTTGTACTCAATGTGAGTCTATTCATTATGTGAATCCAAAAATTATTGTGGGATGTCTTCCCCTATGGGAGGGGAAAGTGATGATTGCGAAAAGAGGAATAGAGCCGCGCTTTGGCCTTTGGAATTTGCCGTGCGGATTTATGGAGACAAATGAAACGGTGGAAGCTGGGGCGGTGAGGGAAGTTTTGGAAGAAACTGGTTCCGAGGTAGAATTGCTTCGTTTACACACGGTTTACAATCTGCTTCATGAGCATCAAGTCTATTTAATTTTTCTGGCCAATATGAAGTCAGATCACTTCCAAACAACCTTGGAAAGCACAGAAATAGGTCTATTTACAGAAGAAACCGTTCCTTGGTCCGAAATGGCTTTTAATTCATCCACCTTCGCTCTACAAAATTATTTTGAAGATGTGCGGACGGGTAATTCAGCTGTTCATTTCGGAACCTATAAAAGGAAATAAAGAAAACATATGAATTTAGTTAGTATACAGGAGCAAAGAGGCGATGGAAAAGCTGAAAAACTCTTAATTCTTCTTCATGGCTATGGCAGTCATGAAAGAGATTTAATTTCCCTTGCCGATTTTCTTCCGGGTTCTTTTTTGTTAGAAAGCCTTCGAGCACCTCTGTCACTCCCTTGGGGTGGCTATGCTTGGTATCCTATAGAAATGGACGAGAATGGAGTTCGAATTAAGTCGGATGCACTTGAAAAAGCGCTCGATGAATTGGAGCAGTTTTTGCCTCTTTTTGTAGCAGCTAGAGGCTTGGAAATGAAACAAGTTTGGCTAATGGGATTTAGTCAAGGTTGTATTATTAGCTTGGCATTAGCGCTTAGAAACCCGCATTGGTTTGAGGGAATTATTGGATTAAGTGGATATCTATCTACTGAAGTTATACCCCCAAAAATTGCACCTTCAGACTTCTTAAATAAGAAACTTTTTATCGCCCACGGAAAAGAAGATCAGGTGATTCCCATCCAACTCGCCCGACAGACTACACAAGCCTTAGAAACCATTAAGATTGCACATGTTTACCACGAATATGAAATGGGACATGGCGTAACAGCAGAGGTTATGCGCGATTTAGAACAATGGTGGAAGAAGTCGTTTAATGCTTAAGCAAAACGTACCTTTGCAAAGTGAAAGAGCTAGAGACAAACATAGAGGGTTTACTATTAATAGAACCTAGAGTGTTTCGGGACGAAAGAGGTTATTTTTACGAATCTTTCAGCACTGAAAAAATGGCGGCTATTGGTTTGAATGAGACCTTTGTTCAAGACAATGAATCGCTTTCTCAAAAGGGGGTAATACGAGGTCTCCACTTTCAAGCTCCTCCTTATGATCAAGGAAAATTAGTTCGAGTAGTTAAAGGAGCTGTATTGGATGTAGCGGTTGACATTCGTGTAGGATCACCCACCTACGGATCCTTCTTTGCCGTAGAGCTTACTGAGCATAATAAATATATGCTTTTCATTCCTTCGGGCTTCGCTCATGGTTTTGCAACCTTAGAAGAAAATACCCTTTTTCAGTATAAATGTACCAACGGATACAATCAACAAAGCGAAGGTTCTGTAAATTGTATGGATCCTGAAATTGGCATTATATGGCCCTTTTCATCTCCTTTGCTTTCTGAAAAAGATTTAGAGGCAAAGCCCCTGTCTGAACTAATAAGCCCATTCAAATATGCCAAATAAGTGGCTTAGAATAATTGGTTTTTCTTTTCTAATTCTTGCTGTCGCAAGAATTTTCGTCTTCTTTGCTCCTAAGGATATTGGAGACAAGGAATTCAATGAAGAATTCAACAACAATTATGGTGTCTACGCACTAAGTCTGCCTGAAAATATCTTTTTTGCCAAGGAGCGGGTACCATTGGAAGACCCCGAGGTTTACGAACGATTAGAAAAGGAGATGTTGGTGAATACCTATTGGCAATCCAACGGACTTTTGGTGCTAAAAAGAGCCAATCGTTTCTTACCCGAAATCGAGCGCATCTTAAAAGAAGAGGGAGTTCCTGAGGATTTTAAGTACCTAGCCATTGTTGAAAGTGGACTTACTCAGGTAGTTTCTCCAGCGGGCGCTACTGGTTTTTGGCAAATCCTTAAGGAAACGGCCATTGAAAAAAAGTTGGAGGTAAATGATTATGTAGATGAGCGCTACCACATAGAAAAGTCTACCAAGGCCGCTTGTCGCTATCTAAAGGAAGCACATGGTAGATTTGGTTCTTGGACACTGGCAGCAGCTTCTTATAACATGGGAATGAATGGATTGGCTCGACAACTGGAAAGACAAAGAGTTTCAGACTACTATAGTCTTTTGCTGAATAATGAAACAAGTCGATATATGTTTCGCATTCTTGCTGTGAAACAAATTATTGAAGATCCAGAGTATTTCGGATTTCACCTTCGTAAAAAAGACTTGTATAATCCTCTTTCTGTAAGCAAAGTTGAAATAGATACCTCTATTACCGACTTGGTTGGCTTTGCTGAGAGCTATTCTATTAATTATAAGACTTTAAAGTATTTCAATCCTTGGCTGAGAGAAACCTATCTCAAAAACCCCTTGGGCAAGAAATACGTTATTCTGTTGCCGAAAGAAGACAAAGACTCTTGGATCAATGATGGCTCCATGCCCGAATTAAACAGCACAGACAGTCTATCTGTTGAATAGAAGTCTATGGCCGAAAATGTGAAAACTAAAAAAGTTGCCCAAATTGATGTTTGGGGAGCTAGAGTACATAACCTCAAAAATATTGATGTACACATTCCAAGAAATCAACTTGTTGTAATTACAGGTTTAAGTGGAAGTGGTAAATCATCACTAGCCTTTGACACTCTTTATGCTGAAGGTCAACGCAGATATATGGAAACTTTATCTGCCTATGCCCGACAGTTTATTGGAAGTATGGAAAGGCCCGATGTAGATAAAATCGATGGCCTTAGTCCTGTTATTAGTATAGAACAAAAGACAACCAGTAGAAGTCCTCGTTCTACCGTAGGAACCGTTACTGAGATATGGGATTTCCTTCGGTTGTTGTATGCAAGAACAGCAGATGCTTATAGTTACAATACAGGAGAAAGAATGGTTCAATATTCTGAAGATCAAATTCTTCAAATATTGCATCAGGATTATGCAGAACAGCGAATTCAGATATTGTCGCCCCTTGTACGTGGTAGGAAAGGCCATTATCGAGAACTCTTTGAGCAAATTGCTCGACAAGGCTATTTGAGGGTTAGGGTAAACGGAGAAATCCGTGAAATCCAAAGGGGTATGAAGCTCGATCGCTATAAAACTCATGATATAGAAGTGGTTGTAGATCGATTAAAACTAGATGATACCACTTCAGATAGACTTAAAAAATCAGTAGACACAGCCCTCAAGCTGGGCAAAGGAGTCTTAAGCATTGTTGCAGAAAATTCAGACTCCCCTCGCTTTTTTAGTCGCCATATGATGTGTCCTTCCACGGGACTATCCTATGAAGCACCCGAACCGAACACCTTTTCATTTAACTCGCCCAGAGGGGCTTGCCATCATTGTAATGGCTTAGGTCAGGTTTCGGAAGTTGAACTTAAGAAAGTAATTCCGAATCCGATTAAAAGCATTCGCAAAGGCGGACTGGCACCCATTGGTGAATTCAAGAAAAGTTGGATTTTCAATCAATTGGAAATCATAGGAGAACGTTATGGTTTCACCCTTGATACCCCGATTGAGGATATCGCACAAGAAGGGCTAGATGTTATTCTTTACGGAGCGCAAGAATCGTTTGAAGTAGAGAATAAAAATTTAGGCATTACGAGGAAGTATTCCCTTCAATTTGAAGGAATTATTCAGTTTATCGACACCCAAGCTAAAGAGGCAAACAGTGCAAGTCTGAAGCGTTGGGCTGATGATTTCATGAATAAAGTAGAATGTTCTATTTGCAACGGATCACGACTTCAACTTGAATCTAGGTCGTATAAAATCTTAGATAAAAGCATAGCAGATGTTGCTGAACTTTCCATATCGGAGCTATTACCTTTCCTTAAAAAAGCTAAAAAAAGCTTTTCAGGAAATAGGGCTCTGGTTGGAAATGAAATCCTAAAAGAGCTTGTAACTCGCACTGGATTTCTTCTGAACGTAGGACTGGAATATTTGAGTTTAAGTCGCTCGGCAAAAACACTCAGCGGCGGAGAAGCCCAAAGAATTCGCCTCGCTACACAGATCGGATCTCAACTCACAAATGTCTTGTACATCCTAGATGAACCCAGTATTGGACTGCATCAGCGAGACAATCATAAGCTTATTGATTCACTCATTCAGCTCCGAGATTTGGGCAATTCGGTTATTGTGGTGGAACATGACAAGGATATGATGGAGGCGGCCGACTTTATTCTAGACATGGGCCCAGCAGCAGGAAAATACGGCGGCAGAGTGGTTGGTCAAGGCAAGTTGGAGGATATTAAAAAAGGCGATAGCATTACTTCTCAGTATTTAGACGGAAGAATGCAAATTGCCATTCCAGAAAAAAGAAGAGAAGGGTCTGGCGATTTACTTGTTTTGCAAGGAGCTAGTGGAAATAATTTGAAAAATATAACACTGAAACTCCCTCTACAAAAGCTGATTGTAATTACAGGTGTTTCAGGAAGTGGCAAGTCTACCCTAATAAATGAAACCCTCGCTCCTATTTTAAGTCAGCATTTTTTTAAGGCCCTCAAAAAGCCAATGCCTTATAAAAAAATCAACGGACTGGAGCATCTGGATAAGGTTATAACCATAGATCAATCGCCTATTGGAAGAACTTCCAGGAGCAATCCAGCTACCTATACGGCAGTTCTAAATGAAATTAGAAATCTATTTGCACAACTATCTGAATCGAAAATAAGAGGATATAAAGCAGGTAGATTTAGCTTTAATGTAAAAGGTGGAAGGTGCGAAACTTGTCAGGGTGCCGGAGTTCGGACTATTGAAATGAACTTTTTGCCTGACGTTTATGTGCAATGCGAGACTTGCAATGGAAGAAGATTTAACAGAGAAACGCTAGAAGTTAGGTACAAAGGGAAATCGATAGCTGACATTTTAGATATGAGTGTCAATGAAGCGGTAGAATTCTTTGAAAATATTCCGAAAATACTAACAAAAATCAAAACCCTAAAGGATGTTGGACTCGGCTATATTACTCTAGGGCAGCAGTCTACTACTCTTTCTGGTGGGGAAGCTCAACGCGTTAAACTAGCAACCGAATTGAGTAAACGCGATACAGGCAAGACCTTGTATATTTTAGACGAACCCACTACGGGCTTGCATTTTGAAGATGTTCGAATTCTTATGGATGTTCTTCAAAAATTAGTAGACCGCTCCAATACGGTTTTGGTAATTGAACACAATTTGGATGTAATCAAATTAGCAGATCATATAATTGATTTAGGACCTGAAGGAGGATCGAAAGGCGGCCTGATCATTGCGGAAGGAACGCCTGAAGAAGTAGTTCAAAAGGCTAAAGGATTCACTGCCCAATATTTAGAAATTGAACTTTCATCCAAACAGAATAACAGCAGTCCTATATATTTGTAACCATGGATGCTTTTGTTGTTTCAGCTAGAAAATACCGACCTAAAAACTTTGAAGAAGTAGTAGGTCAGGGTCATGTTACCCAGACTTTACTGAAAGCAATAGAGAGCAACCACCTAGCCCAAGCCTTGCTTTTTACAGGGCCAAGAGGGGTTGGAAAAACTACATGTGCTCGCATTTTAGCCCGTTTGATCAATGAAGATCAAAACGGCGGAGCAGATAACAACGATTTTTCATTCAATATTTTTGAGCTTGATGCGGCTTCAAATAATTCGGTAGACGATATTCGAAACCTAACGGAGCAAGTACGTTTCGCTCCGCAGCAAGGAAAATACAAAGTGTATATCATCGACGAGGTGCATATGCTTTCTTCGTCTGCCTTCAATGCCTTTCTAAAAACGCTTGAAGAACCGCCCGCGCACGCAATCTTCATTTTGGCTACTACTGAGAAACACAAAATCATACCCACGATTTTAAGTCGCTGCCAGATTTATGATTTCAAAAGAATTGAAATCGAAAGCATTAGTAGTCATTTAAAATCCGTTGCCGAGGCCGAATCTGTAATAGCAGAACCTGCAGCTCTTCGATTGATTGCCCAAAAAGCAGATGGCGCACTAAGAGATGCACTGAGTATCTTTGATCGAATTGCTACTTTTTCAGGCAAAAACATCTCGTATCAAGATGTTTTGAGCAATCTTAATATTCTAGATTACGATTACTATTTTCGGGTAGTAGACCATTGTTTGGCTGGAAGTGACAAAGATTTGCTTTTATTATTCAATGAAATTTTGGCCAAAGGTTTTGATGGACATCTATTCTTAAATGGACTATGTGCTCATCTAAGAGACCTGTTAGTTGCATCGGATCCAAGAACTTTGGAATTATTGGAAGTGGGATCGGATGTCCAAGATCGTTATAAGGAACAATCGAAGAAATTATCAGCACAATTGCTTTTTGAAAGTCTTAAGGTTTTAACCCTCGCAGAAGCAAAATACAAATCAACTACCAATAACCGATTGCTCGTAGAACTCTCTTTATTGCAGTTGGTGGAAGATTTATCCACAGAAAAAAAAAAGCCTTAGCAACTGAGGCACCCCTTCCAAAACAGCCCTCATCTACCTCAGAACCTGTAAAGGAGAAAGCTCCGGTTAGTCCCCCCCCGCCAGTTTCAACACAAGAAAATGTAAAAGCAGAACTGGAGGAGAAACCGAAAGTAGTTTCAACAAATAAGAATGAGAACCTTCCCCCCATTCTTTCAAGCCCGAGCCAAGACAGTCAAAAGGAAACTCCGCCCCTTAGGAAACTCGAGGTGCCACAACGTTCTAGAATCGGGATTTCGCTGGATAGCCTATCAAGTCCTGATGCAGGAAATATTGAAAGTTCGGAGCCAGAAGAAGATGAAGTTTCAGAGAATTTCGACCTTCCATTAGCCCATCGTAGCTGGAAGAACTACGCACAGAAGATCGGAAATGCTCCCCAATTTAAACTTCACAGCCAAGCAATGAATGCAGCTAGTTTAGAAAAAGATGAAGACGGAAATCTTCTAGCTAAAGTAGATAGCCGGGCCTTAATGGGTCTTGTTTCAGAAGTGCAATATGATTTAATGCAGTTTCTGAAGAGTGATTTAAAAATTAAAAAACTACGACTTCGAATTGAGGTTGAAATGCAAGAAAAGGAGCTTGCTCCCTATACAAATGAAGAGATTTACGCGTATTTAGCCAAGATCAATCCCGCTATAGAAGAGTTAAAGAACAAATACAATCTAGAGTTTTGACAAAAAGTCTCTTCATTCTAGCTTTCCTGACTCTGGGGCTATTCCCTTTGAATAGCAATGAAGTTTGGACCATTCGAAAGGACGACCTCATAGGACTAAATAAACCCGAAAGAGAGCTCACATTCACTCGATTAAAATCGCCCTATACTGGAAGAGAAGATTCCTACTTGAGAAAAGAAGTAGCTAATGCTTTTATGGAAATGGCCGATGCTGCCAACAAAGACGGATTTCGACTTTCTGTACTTTCAGCGACTCGAAATTTCAAATACCAAAAAGGAATTTGGGAAAGGAAATGGAAAGCGGCTAAAGGAACGGATACAGAAAAAGCACTTTACATATTGCAGTATAGCAGTATGCCCGGAACTTCCAGACATCATTGGGGCACTGACTTCGACATCAATTCTTTGGAGCCCAGTTGGTGGGAAACGGCAGAAGGTAAAAAGCTCTACACATGGCTAAAGGCGAACGCAAAGCGCTTTGGTTTTTTTCAACCGTATGACAAAGAGAACAACGAAAGATTAAGCGGGTACCGGGATGAAAAATGGCATTGGTCTTATTTTCCACTCTCAAATAAAATGACCCTAGCCTATAATTTCCTAGTTGATTATGAAGACATCACAGGATTTGAAGGATCTGAAAGTGCAACTACAGTTCAGATTATAGAAAAATATGTGAACGGAATCTTTCCCGCTCAATAAATCTTCTGATTGTACTTTTCAGGAAACTTGCCGTGAATAGGTTTGTAAAAGGCTTGAATTCGTTCCATGTCTTCCGCAAAAACACCACTGGGCGTAAAACAGTCTAAAATTCCTGCTTCTTTTAATGAATAATCTAAATAACCAAGACTGATATTTACTTTAGCTTCTGTAGCTATGGTGTAAAATCCAGTGCGCCATTTTTCAACTCTGCTTCGCGTTCCTTCAGCTGGAACTAAAATGACCAAGTCTTTTTGCGTTCGCAAGAGAGAAATGGCATAGTCTGTTAATCCCGAGCCCTTTTTAGAACGATTCACCCCTATTGCGCCGGTCCATCGAAAGAAGTAACCCCAAGGCCCCTTAGTGTATACATCCTTAATAAAATAGCGAACGGGGATGCCCATCAACCAAAAAGCAGCAAGTGAATAAGGAAAATCCCAGTTCGATGTATGCGGAGCTGCAATCATCACAGAGGGTATATATTGCTGATAATCATCCACTTTTAACTTCCAGCCGCTAAGAAAAAAGAACAGCCGGGCACATAGCTTCTTCATTCGTACAATATCGATTCAAATCCGATTAAATACAAATGTTCTGAAGCCCGAGTTATAGCAGTGTAAAGCCAGCGTTTGTCTTCTGTGCTCCAAGTTCCATCCGGCAACCAAGGTCTTTCGACTAAAACCTTCGCCCATTGTCCTCCTTGGGCTTTATGACAAGTTACGGCATAGGCAAATTTCACTTGAAGAGCTTGAAGAAATGGATCTTTTAATGCCGCCTCTTTCTGCTTCGTCTTACTCAAATGAGAATAGCTACCCAACACCTCTTGAAAGAGCTTTTTCATTCTGAATTGAGGCCAAGAAGGCGTTTCTTCCTTCAAAAGATCTAAATGTACCCATGCTTCAAATTGGGAGGAACCATTGGGAAGAGAAAGTGAAGCCTCAACCTTGGCAAACCTAAATCCATAGCGCTCTTCATGCTCCTTAATTCTTAGAATTTCAACCATATCACCATTGGCCAAAAAACCACCTTGATCTTCATCGAGCCAGTGGTAGTTGTTGCGGGTAATCATCATTAAATCACCCGCTTCTATCTCAGACTCTCTAAATAAAACACTTGCGCGAATAGCTTGATTTAGCGCATTTGCCCTCTTGTTTGACCGAACAATTACTATGCTGTTTAAATAATTCTGGCGACTAAAACAGTTTTGAAAAACCTCCTCAATTTCCATCGAATCACTTAGCACCGATACATCTTTACCCGTTCTAAGTTGGAATTCTTGATCCGGTTCGAGATGTTCCCTCAAGGTTGTAGCACTCGCCAAAATAGAAGATTCTGTAGCCTGTCTTACTACCTGCTTTAGCTCAATGCTAACTACATCTATGGCATAATTTCGCTCTAAATATTCAATATCTAAAGCAGGACTTTGGGTGGCTCCTACAGGTGGAAGTTGAGCTGTATCGCCAACCAATACGAGTTTGCAAATTCCTTCCGAAACCAAACAATATTCAAACAAGTCATCCAACAAACGCCTACCATGAAGGTCTTGCACATCTACACCAATCATAGAAGCTTCATCAATAATAAAAAGAGCCCGTTTGTATTTATTTGCCTTTAAACTAAACACAGGAGTTCCATCAACAGCTTGACCAGAGCGATAGATAAATCGATGAATAGTAAAGGCCATTCGACCACTTTGAATAGACATTACTTTAGCCGCTCTTCCGGTGGGAGCCATGAGCACAACAGGAATTTTCATTCCACTCATAGTGCGCACAATTGACTTTAGAAGTGAGGTTTTTCCAGTTCCAGCATAACCTTTTAGCATAAAAACAGCTTCGTCTGACTGTAAAAAGCCTGCAAACTTCTTAAAGAATTGACCCTGATTTTCAGTAGGTTGATGAGGAAATGACTGTTTTAAACGATCTTCCAAAGAACTAGAAGCATTCATTTTTCAAAGATAACTTAGAGGTTCCCACTTTTCGATTGAAATAATTTAACTTCGTCTGCGCTTAAAAACAGATTTTTCCAATATGAAAAAATCCACACAAACACTTCTTACGGTTGGTTTAGCACTGGTTGCTATTGTACTTGGCTATTGGCTATTTAGTATTATCAACAAACCCATCGAATTCGAAAAGATAAAATCGAAACGCTATGCGAAAGTTGAAATGCGTTTGGAAGAGATTCGCGATGCTCAACAAGCTTACCGTCAGAAATACGGTAAATACAGCGATGACTTTGACCAGTTAGTAGGATTTGTAGATACGGGCATGATTGACATTGTGGTTCGTAAAGACTCTTCTTTCATGGCCTACAACAAGACCTTTCAGCAAGATATGAATCGGGATACCGTTATTATTCGTGTGATTGGCAGAGAGTCTGTTAAAAGCAGTGTTTTCAATAGCGAGTTTGATGCTTCGAAGCTAAGAGTTGTGCCAATTTCTACCATAGACGAGCAGTTTGAAATTGGAGCAGGCAGTATAGAAAGAAATGGAGTGAGTATTCCAGTTTTTGAAGTAAGTGTTTCAAACGAAGCCATGTTCAAAGACATTATGGATGTTTATGGAAATTTCATCGACAAATCCTATAAACTCCAAATGGGCTCTCTAACAGAACCCAGTGTAAGTGGTAATTGGAAATAAAGCCATAGAGCCTACTTTCTTTTTCCAGAGCAAGGAAGCTGAACAAATAAATGCCGGTAAGGGCCTTTGGGTCTTTGCTCCTGAGTTTGTTCAGCTTTCTATTTTTGAAGTTGATTCTAATTCAGTTGCCTATTCTATTGCCTTCGATTTAGGTGGAAGGAAATCGCCTCAATTAGTACTAAATTGTGTGGAATGGGCCTTTAACAATGCTCCTTCCATTGGAGCATTGTCGTCCTTTCATTGTATTTCATTCTTCGAAGCACCTTCTGTTTTTCCTCTTGCCCTTTTTGATCAATCCGAACAAGAGCAGCTTTTTCGATTTGAAAACACCCAATTTGAAGACTGTCAACTGCTCTTCTCAGTACATTCTATCTTTTCGATAGATTGTGTTGAAAGAGTTCCAGATTGGCTCATTCACGGACTTCCACAATTCTCATCGTCTCATTTTAATTGGTCAGGCGGCATGGCTTCCTTTTTACAGAGTTCTACTCTTGAAAGCAAGAGCTATTTAAAAGCATTCATCCAACCCCATTGCTTTGACGTCTTCATACTAATAGAAGGCAAACTTGAGTTATGCAATCGATTTCATTTCAAAACCGTTTCAGACTGCATTTACTTCTTAATGCTTTGTATCCAACAAACTCCGCTTAACCTAGCCATAGATTCATTTGAACTGATCGGTTTTCATCCTAAAGCGAATGAAATCTCAGGCAGTTTAAGTCAATACATAAAACAACTCCATGTACGTAATTTCAACTCTCATTTCCCCAACACTTTGAATCGCCTAATTAAATGAGAGTTATAAGCGGAAAGTACAGGGGGAAACGCATAATGGCTCCCAAAAAACTACCTGTTCGTCCAACCACCGATATGGCCAAGGAATCATTATTCAATATTTTGGGACATCATTTCCATTTGGATGAGATTTCTTTTTTAGATCTCTTTTCGGGCACGGGAAACATCAGCTATGAAATGGCATCTCGCGGATGTGAAGATGTTACGGCAGTGGATCAGGATAGAAACTGCGTTGAGTTCATCAAAAAGATGTCGATGGAAATGAAGTTCGACCATTTTTCAACTATTCGATCAGAGGCAATGCAATTTCTTAAAGGTCAGTATAGAAAATGGGATGTAATATTCGCCGACCCCCCTTATGAGTTTGCAGGACACCAATTATTAGTGGACGAGATTTTTGGAAAAGGAATGCTAGCCGAAGGCGGGATGCTGATTCTAGAGCATGGCCAAGACGTAGACTTTAAAGAGTACGAACATTTAACCATTGTGAAACGCTATGGAAGTGTTTATTTCAGCTTTTTTGAGTTTCAAGAAAGTGAATAAAGGCCGCAAAGGCTCTTGCTCTATGGCTCATAGCATTTTTATCTGCCAAACTCATTTGAGCAAAACTCTGATTTAATCCTTCTGGAAGAAAAATAGGGTCATAGCCAAAACCCTCATTACCCTTTAATTCAGTTGAAATTAAACCTTCCACCTTTCCTTCAAAAAGGAAGGCTTCACCTTTGAGGTTTATGTAAGCTATCGCCGTTCTAAATTGTGCCTGTCGATTAGAACTTCCTTCAAGCTCCGATAGCAGCTTTTTCATATTATTATCAGCGCTTCTTTCTTCTCCCGCATATCGAGCGCTATAAACCCCTGGCCTTCCTCCTAGAGACAATACTTCTAAGCCAGTATCATCTGCAAAACAAGCTTTGGAAGTTCGTTCATATATATAACGAGCCTTCATTAAAGCATTGCCTTCTAAGGTATCCCCCGTCTCAGGAATTTCTTCCTTCAATCCAAGTTCATGAGAAGAAAGAAGTTGGTAGTTTGAAGGTAAAAGGCTCTTTATTTCTGCAATCTTATTTTCATTACTAGAGGCAAAAACCAAAGTATTAATCATTGTGATAGGGTTCGTTTTTTAGGATGGTAAAAGCTCTGTAAAGTTGTTCTAAAAAAATGGGGCGAATGATTTGATGCGAAAAGGTCATTTTAGACAGACTTAAACTAGCTTGGCTTCGATTTCGAACGGCCTCATGAAAACCAAAAGCCCCTCCAACCAAAAAAACCAATCGCTTAGGCCCCATATTCATCCACTTTTGCAATTGATCCGAAAAGCCCCTACTGGTCCAATAACTGCCATTTTCATCAAGGAGGATGAGAAAGTCAGAATCTTGAATTGCTTTTAACTGAAGATCACGTTCGGCCAAAAGCAAAAGATTTTTATCAGACGATTTTAGTTTAACCTGCTTAATTTCAATTGTTTGAAAACGAACATAATGCTTCAGTCTTTTTTCAAACTGATTCATCAAATTCTCAATTTCAGAACTATCTGTTTTACCTGTAAGAAGAAATACAATCTCCAAGCTCTTCTTCGTTATTTTCGCCTAAATATAAGTCCATACCTTTTATGAATTTTTCACTTTTAAACGAACATTTTAAAGCGGCTCTTGCTGAGGATTTAGGCGATGGAGATCATTCTTCGCTTGCATGTATTCCCGCTACAGCCGAAGGAAGGGCTCATTTATTGGTGAAAGAAGACTGTGTTTTAGCTGGAATATCGCTGGCGGAACACCTTTTTGACCTCTTAGGAAAGAACTTACGATTTGAGGCTAAAATGAGTGATGGCGATTTTGCCAAGCAAGGCGATATCGCATTTGTAGTGGAAGGTCCATCCACCCAACTTTTAACGCTAGAGCGATTGGTATTAAACTATATGCAGAGGCTTTCTGGAATTGCTACTCAAGCAAATCGATATGCCCAAATGGTGGAAGGAACTAAAACCAAAGTATTAGACACCCGAAAAACAACCCCTGGACTCCGACTGCTTGAAAAATGGGCAGTAAGTCTCGGAGGTTGTTACAATCATAGAATTGGTTTGTATGATATGATTATGCTCAAAGACAATCATATCGATTTTGCTGGTGGAATTGAGGCTGCAATCCACAAAACCAAGGAGTATCTCCTTAAAACGAATAAAAAACTTTCTATTGAAGTTGAAGTTAGAAACTTTGAAGAATTAGAAACTGTTTTACGCGTGGGAGGAATACAAAGAATTATGTTGGATAATTTTAATATTGAAGACACCCTTAAAGCGGTTGAAATAATAGATGGGAGGTTTGAAATAGAATCGTCGGGAGGAATAACCAAAGAAACCCTTTATGAATATGCTAAGTGCGGAGTCGATTATATTTCAGTAGGTGCGCTTACACATCAGATTAAAAGTGTTGATTTGAGCTTAAAAGCATTTTAATTGAAGTTTCTAATTAAAATCTGGCGTTCCATCTCCATTTCATTCATTCGTTGGTCAGGCAAAGTTCCAGTGCCTTTCTTAGAAGGAATGACTTTATGGGAGGTAATTAGCGTATTTATCAAAGCCATATCAGAAGGAAGTTTGAGCACAAGAGCAGCAAGTTTGAGCTTTAGCTTTTTTATGGCTTTGTTCCCAGGCCTTCTTTTCTTCTTCACCATTATTCCATACATCCCCGTTGAAAATCTTCAAGAACAAATATTCATCCTTCTAAAAGATATCCTTCCTCCTACTTCTTATGACGCCGCTCTCTCAACCATTGAAGATATCGTAAGCAATCCGAATTCGGGTTTATTGAGCTTTGGATTTATCGCTGCCATGCTTTTCGCTACCAATGGCACCAATGCCTTGTTGAGTAGCTTTGGGCAAACGGTGCACAATCTTGAAAACGTGGGATTTTGGAAACAGTACTTCTACTCTTTCATGCTCACCTTAGTTTTCAGTGTGGTATTTGTAATCAGCATTTCAGCCTTAACCCTTTCTCAATCCGTATTAAATTACTTTGTAGCTAAAGGTTGGATTAATGTAGACGTGGCTACCCTCATACTAGACTCGAGATGGGTTCTTTTATTATTAATCCTATTGTTAAGTACATCCTTTCTCTATTTTCTTTCTCCTCTTAGAGGTAAGCAATGGGGATTTTTGTCTCCTGGTGCCTATTTGGCTACAGCCTTAGTCATCATTTCATCTTGGGGATTTGGCTATTATGTTGAAAATTTCTCTCAATACAACAAATTGTACGGCTCCATCGGAACTCTTATGGTTATTTTGCTTTGGATTTATTTAAATGCATTTGTACTTCTAATTGGTTTTGAACTAAATATGAGTATAAGTGTTGCTAAAAAGAAGCACAAAAATTGAACTTAAAAGTCAAAAGCTGTGAGAATTAAATTAATCGGGTTAATCCTCTTCTTTGCCAGTAGTTTATTTGGCCAAAAAGCAGACGAAATTGTAGGTGTTTGGTGGAATGCTGAAAAAGATGGACGTGTGGAAGTCTACAAAAAAGGCGATCAATATTTTGGAAAGATCGAGTATATCAAAGAGAATAAAAATCTGGATGGCACTGCACCTTTGAAAGACCGGAATAACCCAAATGAAAGCTTTAGAGAAAGAGTATTGCTAGGAACGGTTATACTTACCAATCTAAAATGGGATGGTACAGAGTGGGAAGGAGGAGAAATCTACGATTCTAAAACGGGAAATACATACTCTTGCTTTGCCAAAATGCAGAAAGATGGCACACTGTATTTTAAAGGATATATAGGACTATCTATTATAGGCAGAAGCACGATTTGGACTCGCTATAAATAAGCACTTCCTTCGCATAGCCGAGTTTTATTTGCACCTTTGCGATTATGCCAAAAAAGGTTGCATTTATACAAAATAGAGTTCAAAGAGGCGGTCGCTTTCAAGTTACAGCGGAAATGACTCGTGTATTCAATTCTATAGGGATTGTACCAGATTTCATCTGCTACCGATCTCGGATAGATTTAGATGAAATCAAGAGATCTTACGGTGCAGAGCTTGAACTCAATTTTATAGAAATCAAAGAACCTACTCTTCCATTTGAATGGAATATATTGGCTTTCAACAAGTCAGTGGGAAAGTATTTGAGAAACTATGATCTTGTTATTAACTCAAACAATACTTCATTCGGCCTAAAAACAGAAGTTCCTCTTATAAGTTATGTGCATTTCCCAAGGAAATACCGCTTGCGTTCGCCATTAAAATCGATTCACTTTCCAGAGGGGCCTGATAAAAAGTGGCTCGATTTAGCGAATGATCCGTTTAAAATAGTTCATCATTATTATAAGTTCGACACCCGTGTTTCGGCAGGCGATTTTCAGATCGTAAACTCAAAATTTACGGGAGACTCTTTGCTTGCGTCATATCCCATGATCCAGTTCACTTGCATATATCCACCTGTGAATGAGGTGGACAACATTCCATCTCATTTTCCAATTAAAAAGTCGAAACAAGTAGTAAGTCTTGGCCGATTTTCTCCAGACAAACGACAATTAGAGCAAATAGAAATAGCCTCTCAACTAGCTGAATTTCAATTTTATTTAGTTGGATTTATAAATAATGAAGCCTACTTTGAAAAGTGTAAGCAGAAGATTGAGTCTTTAAAACTGAAGAATGTGAATTTAGTTGGAAATGCCTCAGCCTTGGAAAGAAAGAAGATCTTAGATGAATCGGAGTATTTCCTTCACAACCTCAGAAATGAACCTTTTGGAATTACCACGGTTCAAGCCATTGCCTCTGGTTGCTATCCCATTGTACACAACAGTGGTGGACAAAAAGAAATCGTTGAAAAGGCTGCCCAGCGATTCAATGATATCACATCCGCCATTGAATGCTTTCATAGAGCCGCTCAATTGAGTTTAGAGGAAAAAAAGAGCGAAGTGAAGAAATTAGTAGAGACTCTTCCATTGTATTCAGCGAAGAAATTCCAGAAAGATTTTCAGAAATGCATTGAAAAAAGTTTGGGCCAAGAATGAAGACACTAGAAATACTTCGACTTTGGTTGAAACAACAAAAAAACTTTCTTCCCGAGCTAAAAGCACAGGCTAATCGCTACTCAAAAATTAACGATGCGCATGGTTTACCTGATCGAGTACTTTCTGAAAGCAAAGCGGTATTTATACTTTCCACTGGGAGGGCAGGAACTCAGTTTATTACAGAACTCATTGATGGTACACTGGGATGGGATGTAGTGCATGAACCCCAACCAGAATTGCTTTACACGAGTCGTTGGGCCTATGAAAATCAGAATTCTTTGCCTGAAATTAAGGCGGCATTCTTAGCCGCGCGTTATGAGATTCTTCGAAATTCGTATTTGAAGAATTTTAGATATCTGGAAACCAACAATAGAATAAGCTTTCTGGCTCCAGCTATTGCCGAAATTCTTCCAAATGCCAAGTTTATTCATCTAGTCCGGAAACCAGAATCCTTTGTAAAAAGTGGTATGCTCCGCAATTGGTTCACCAACGAGCACTTAACAGATGAGGGAAGAATCTTCCCTAAGTCGGATGGTCCAAAAACCCAAGAAGAAAAAATTGGATGGCTTTGGAATGAAACCAATCGCTTTATTCACGAATTTGGGAAAACAATGTCTTCTGAACGCTTTTTGACTTTACGTTCAGAAGATCTTTTTCAAAAAAATGAAAGTGTTAAAAGTTTATTTTCTTTTCTAGACTTAGCTTATCCTGGTGATGATCACATTACCAAGCTTCGCAATAAGCCAGTTAATCAGTCAAAAAAGAAAAGCAGCACCGTATCACTAGAAGGAAGCTGGAAAACATGGACTACTTTAGCGAGTAAATTCAACTATTAGTTAATTTAAAGCTTTTAGTTGTCTATCGCTCATTTAAAGAACTCATTTGAAATATTATTCAATCATCCTAAGAATAGAGCCGTTATTTTTGCAATGTGAATTCGATTATCAAACTATTTATTTT
>Ga0136655_1000039_pt1 | contig 48717 bp, 42 predicted proteins | sample CPBDNA_2_FD_94863 | JGI IMG/M metagenome (GOLD analysis project Ga0136655, IMG submission 94863) | Freshwater to marine salinity gradient microbial communities from Chesapeake Bay, USA - CPBay_Spr_15_0.8_DNA (version 2) | ecosystem: Environmental > Aquatic > Marine > Coastal | place: USA... | reverse complement strand
CCTTCTTTGGTAAAGAATTTGAATTGACCAAGCTTGCAGATATCGATGAAGACGATAAAGAACGAGTGATGCTAGGTTTGATGATGATGATTCTTTTAGAAAGACGTAGAGGCTAAATAAATAAATAAATTGAATTGTTCTAACAAAAACCTAGACTTGACTTGATCACGTCTGGGTTTTTTGTTGAAAGGAATGTTTAGATCAGTTCACGTCTTCGGCTATCGCTTAGACTAGCATCGTAAACTTGTTGAATAAGTAAAATGTTTGGTGGAGCGACAGTCAAAACCTTTGTGCTTAGTGTGATCTCTTTTATAAGTTCACGTCTTCGACTCCCGCTCAGACAGGCATCTTGTTTTCCTAATTTAACAAATTGGGATTTAAAATATCTTTCAATTACCTTTGAATACACACCAGAAATAAATAGCACGTGCCACTTAACTTTCTTTCTACTCCTATAGATTATCTCGCTGGCATCGGTCCAGAAAGAGCTAAGTTGTTGCGCAGTGAATTGCATATTCACACTTATGGTGATTTAGCAAACTTGTTTCCTAATCGATATATAGATAAAACCAAGTACTATAAAATCAACCAGCTGGTTCCCGATAGTGCCCAAGTTCAGGTTTTAGGTAATATCCTAAACATAAAAACTGTAGGAGCAGGGGCGTCAGAACGACTGGTAGCCACCTTTGCAGACGAGACGGGAAGAATGGAGCTGGTATGGTTCCGCAGTCAGAAACATTTTAGAGATAGTTTAAAGATCAATGAACCTTATGTAGCTTTTGGTAAAGTAGCTCGTTATGGTTCTCAATACAATATTGCACATCCAGACTTAGAATTACTAGCAGATCATAAATCCCGCAAACAAAGTGCGATGGCCCCGGTATATCCAAGTACAGAAATGCTTGCTAAACGCAAGATTACCAATACCTATATCGTAAAATGCATGCGCAAGCTTTTTAGTGAAATCAATGGTGCGTTTATAGAAACCTTGCCAGACGATATGCGGGCACAGTATCAACTTATAGGAAAAAATGAAGCCATGCTCAATGCTCACTTTCCTGGTACTCCAGAGCTCCTGCAGCAGGCTATTTATAGATTGAAGTTTGAAGAGCTCTTCTTTATACAGATGGAATTGCTGCTTCAAAACCTAATTAGAAAAACCAAAATTAAAGGATACGTATTTGACCGTGTAGGGGCTAAATTTACTGATTTTTATCAAAATCACTTGCCTTTTGAACTCACGGGAGCTCAAAAACGAGTCGTAAAAGAAATACGTGCCGATATGGCAACTGGTGCTCATATGAATCGATTGCTCCAAGGTGATGTAGGCTCAGGAAAAACCATTGTTGCGGTACTCACTGCGTTACTAGCTCTTGATAATGGCTTCCAGGCTTGTATCATGGCACCTACAGAAATACTTGCTCAGCAACATTACAGTGGCGTATCAGAACTACTGAAAGGAACAGGAATTACAGTATCCATTTTAACTGGATCTGTAAAAACTAAAAATCGTCGGGTAATTCATGAAGGACTAGAAGACGGTAGTTTAGATATCTTGATAGGCACGCACGCACTTATAGAAGATAAAGTAAGGTTTAAAAACATAGGGGTTGCTATTGTTGATGAACAACACCGTTTTGGCGTTGCACAAAGAGCCAAACTATGGAAGAAAAATGACCTGCCACCTCATGTACTGGTCATGACAGCAACACCTATTCCTAGAACGCTGGCCATGAGTTTATATGGGGACCTAGATATATCGGTCATTGACGAATTACCACCTGGTCGTAAAGAGATCAAAACAGTGCACCGTTTTGATAAAAACAGATTGGCTGTTTTTGCTTTTATTAGAGATGAAATAGCTCTTGGGCGTCAAATATACATGGTGTACCCGCTGATTGAAGAATCAGAAACGCTGGATTATAAAGATCTTCAAGATGGTTATGAAAGCATCGTTCGAGAGTTTCCTTTGCCTCAATATAAAGTAAGTATTCTTCACGGTCGTATGAAGCCAGAAGATAAAGACTACGAGATGAATCGCTTTGTAAAAGGAGAAACACAAATTATGGTAGCCACCACAGTCATAGAAGTAGGGGTCAATGTGCCTAATGCCAGTGTCATGATCATTGAAAGTGCCGAGCGTTTTGGGCTTTCTCAATTGCACCAATTGCGAGGTAGAGTAGGGCGTGGAGCAGACCAGAGTTATTGTATTCTTATGACGGGTCACAAATTGAGTAGTGATTCTAAAACCAGACTACAAACCATGGTGGCCACAACTGATGGTTTTCAAATCGCTGAGGTAGATTTAAAATTGCGTGGTCCAGGAGATTTGATGGGAACACAACAAAGTGGGGTGATGGATTTACGACTTGCCGATATTGTTAAAGATAACCAGATTTTAGCCCTAGCTAGAGAAGCGGCTCAGAAATTACTCGCCAAAGATGTCAAAATTGTAAGACCAGAACATGCAGGGGTAAAACGAGTCATGACTTTTCTGCAAAATAAAAAAGGACTCTGGAAGTACATCAGCTAGAAGAAGTAGAAGTCGAAATATAAATACAACTGATCTGCCAGAAAGATAGCAATGAGTAAGATTATTAAACAATTGCTCATTCAAAAATAAACGGTTGCAACCCTTTCACGGTTTTTTAATGCTCAAGCTTTTCAACCTTATACTAACTTAAATTAAACTAGTTAGTGAAGTATAAATAAACCTGTTCCGCTTTCGCGAAAGCGAGATTAAAAAAAAGCTTGTAGGAATGAAGAACATGGGTTGGGAAACACTTTTGTTAAATATCTCTTTAATGATTGCCAGAGTAGGCCATGGGTTGTAATTTGTAATCCTCTAGGAGAACAAATATGGATCACAATAAAATAAACACATTAGGCCAACTCAAAAAAGCGGGATGGAAATCTAAATCGATAAAAGAAGAATTAAGAGATAACCTGATTCACAACATTAAAAATGAGGTGAACTCTTTTTCAGGGATTCACGGTTATGACAACACGGTTATTCCAGAATTGGAACGTGCCATTTTATCACGTCACAACATCAATTTATTAGGATTGCGAGGTCAAGCAAAGACGCGACTGGCAAGACTTATGACTGGATTACTGGATGAATACATTCCTTATGTGACACAAAGTGAGATTCATGACGATCCCTTACACCCACTTTCAAGAACAGCAAAGCAGCTGATTGAAGAGCATGGAGATGATACCCCTATTTCATGGTTGTACAGAGACGATAGGTTTTATGAAAAATTAGCTACACCAGATGTAACTGTTGCAGATTTAATAGGAGATATAGATCCTATAAAAGCGGCCAACTTAAAATTGAGCTATGCCGATGATCGCGTTATTCATTATGGCATGATACCTCGTGCTAACCGATGTATTTTTGTTATTAATGAGCTGCCAGATTTACAAGCTCGTATTCAGGTAGCGCTTTTTAATATTCTACAAGAAGGTGATATTCAAATACGCGGATTCAAATTGCGTTTATCATTAGATATGCAATTTGTCTTTACAGCAAATCCAGAAGATTATACCAATCGTGGTAGTATTGTTACACCCTTAAAAGACAGAATAGGATCTCAGATTTTAACACATTATCCTGAAAGCATCGAAATCGCCAAAATGATTACGCAACAAGAAGCTAAGAAAGATGCGCGTACCGAAAAGGCTGTTTATGTGCCAGAACTAGCTAAAGACTTATTAGAACAAATTAGTTTTTGTGCAAGAGAGAGTGAGTATGTGGATGAGAAAAGTGGTGTAAGTGCGCGTATGAGCATCACGGCTTTTGAAAACTTATTGAGCACCGCAGAGCGTCGCTCTTTAATGAATGGAGACGATACAACAACCATACGTTTTTCTGATTTTACTGGAGTTATTCCCTCGATCACTGGAAAGATTGAGTTGGTGTATGAAGGGGAACAAGAGGGGGGCGCTTTTGTTGCAAATGAGTTGATAGGAGCTGCGACTAAAACACTCTTTCCTAACTACTTTCCAGAGATTAAGAAACTGGTAAAAGAAAATGAAGAAACCCCTTACGATAAATTGGTCGAGTGGTTCTTCAATAATGAAGGTGTAGAATTACTAGACGAACTCAATAACAGTGATTACCAAGTATTGATCGATCACATAGAACCATTAGAAGATTTAGTTCAGAAATATCAACCAGAGACAAGTAAGGAAGATCGTAATTTTATGAAAGAATTTATCCTTTGGTCTTTAGTAGAATTTAACAAACTCAGTAAAAAACGATTTACAGAAGGCTACCAATTCAATGATTTATACAGCGACTTTGTAAGGGGCATGTAATCAATTCAGTTAATTGTTTAGGAAGTTTATTTGTAATTCTAATCTTTGTAACAAGGCGTAACAAGCACGAGACGCGTGAACAAGAACGAATAGGTAAAAGTGGTAAAAGCCAGTTCTACCTGCAAAGCATGATGTTATAGAAATTTCTTATGTCGCCCTAAAAGTTACTTACTCACAGATTTTAGGAGAATATCAGGTAGCAGCAGCTTATTATTAGCAAGCCGATGATGCTTTTAAACCTGTTGATTCTGATAAAAAAAAGCTTATTGCCTCCATATAAATGTGGAAACAATAAGCTTTCTGTATTTCTACTTCTGAGTTAAGTCTATCAGATGCTCTAATAATGTGTAAGCTGATTTGGGTACTTATGCTTTAGTATCTAGCATTAATACTTGATCACAAACAACTTCTGTGGTGTATTGTTTCTCACCGTTTTTGTCTTCCCATTGTCTGGTGACTAGTTTTCCTTCCACACCAATTTTATTCCCTTTTTTAACATACTCAGAAATAATGTTTGCCGCAGCATTAAATGCTACGACACGATGCCATTGGGTATCTGTTACTTTCTCACCTAGTTTGTTGGTATACCGATCTGAGGTAGCTAGTGAAAACTTTACTAGTTTTTTGTCATCGTTTAACTTTACGATTTCAGGATCCTGTCCTAGGTGCCCGATTAATTGTACTCTGTTGCTTAGATTGCTCATAATAAATTAGTTGAAATGGTTAAAAATTAGTTATTGTCATCGATTGTTTTGACGACAGTGCAAAGATGTGATCGCATTATTACTACAATCGTATGTTAACCGTTTATTTACGTTTATTTACGTTTGTAAATGATTGTATTTTTGAAGAGGTAGGTGATTAAAGATTTTGTGGGGTTTTATTTTTTTTAAAGACTTTATAAAAACTGTTGGGAGTAGCACATCCATCGATATTTTTCTTTATTTTTTCATCCTGTTGTAACACTTAAGACAAAAAATGGATGTTCAGTGAACTGTAAAGAATTAAAAGGAGCACTGTTTAAATAAATACGACAGTAAATTTCTTTAAATTAACATAATTTATCATCTTCTATATCCTTCTTTTTCAAATCATTACCTCAAAAATCGACGAACGGTCTCTTTTTGGTTCAATTGACTAGGAAATGGGAATATTTTTTTTAGAAGGGTTTATTTCGTTTACATTCAAGCAAACTTTATCCACATGAAAATTACGACTGTACCTTTGGCTTTGTTATTTAGTGCTTTTGCTTTTACTCAGGTGGGAATCAACACAGCTCATCCCCAAGCAGAGTTAGATATCAATGGAAGTGTTATTGTGAGGTCATTGTCGACCGATATTACGACAAGATTAGCTATAAGATTGGTAGGTGTTGATGCTGAGGGTAGAATGGTTCCTGTGTCCATGGGAGAAAATATTGAAATTGAAGATAACAAAGTTGTAACAAAAAAGCAACGATTAGAATTTGGAGAACTTCCTTCATTGATCATTCCTAGTAACGGAAGGATAGATAATTTGGATATTGTAATTTTACCCGGAGAGCCTAACCATGGTAAATCAATTATTAGAATGGCCCACCCTAATCCAAGTACAACGGGTAGTAATCAACTAACGGTCTCGGGAATCAAATCGGCACCTGATGGAACTCAAATTTGGTTGTATCCGACCGAAGGCGATTTGGTATTATTAGCTCTAAATTCTAATTCTACTTTAGAAAATCAAATTCAAAATAACATTCGGTTGCGATGCAGTCAATATGAAATGATGCAGTTAGTGTATGATAGTGCTTCTGAAAAATGGGTAGTTATGAGCTTTCATTAATTAGGTATTTGCTGTGTAATTTTGATAATTATGAGATTCACGGCAAGCTAATTTTTCTTGTTGTAGCAGATCAGACGCTATTTTATGAGTTTTAACAGACTGATTTCAAAGTGTTCCATCTTAAATGGTTTTATAATATAATCGTTCATAGCGCTATCTTTTATGCGTTTTTTAACTTCTATTTGTTCTGCTGCAGTGAGTGCTACGATAGGTGTAATTTTATCAAACGCTCTTATTCTCTTTGCAGTTTCAAAGCCATCCATACCTGGAGGCATATTAATATCCATCAAAATAAGATCGTAATTTATTGCTTGGGCTTTTGTTATAGCTGTCTTTCCGTCATTGGCAGTGTCCACTTCAATTTTTAAGTTTTCCAACATTTTACGTGTGATCAACTGATTTATTTTATTGTCTTCAACAACCAATATTTTCTTACCTTTTAATCTTTTAAGATCTTCATTAGTTTTTAAAAATTTATTTTCTATCAGCTTTTCTTTACTTAGTTCATAACAGAATATAAACCTGACCTCTGTTCCTTTACCAAGATCACTGATCAGTTCAAGTTTAGAATTATGCAACTCAATAATTCTTTTGGAGATAGGCAAGCCTAAGCCTGTTCCCTCATTTTCATGTTGACCTACAAAAGCTGTCTCTTCAAAGATAGCCTCTTGCCTATCTTTTGCTATCCCTATCCCGTTATCTTTTACTTGGAACAGTATACAGCATTTTAAATCATTCAACGATTGAAGTTTCACTTCAAGTGAAATCTCTCCATATTCTGTAAATTTGCCAGCATTACCTAATAGGTTGATAAGTACTTGTGATAACCTAGAGGAGTCTCCTATTACTTTTTCAGGTATGCCATCATCTATGCAAAGCTGGTATACATTGGTACTGTTTTGTGAAATATTACGCGCAGAATCCATAGCATAAGTGCAAGCTTGCCGAACATTGATAATGTCTTTTTTTAAACGAGGGTTCTTCAGCTTGTTTGTTTTGTTCATTTCTAGAACATTGTTGATTAAGGAAAGTAAATAGTCAGCGCTATACTTTAAGGACCTTATATTATCAGAATTGACCGCTTCGGTTTCATTACTAACCATGAGATTAGAAATCCCTATGATTCCATACATCGGGGTTCGTAGTTCATGACTAATTCTAGAGAATAAAGCATCTTTAGACATTCTTAATTGATCACTCTTTTCTTTAGCAGAAGCTAATAAATAATTGTTGTTTTTTAAATCTATCAAGAGTTTGTTGCGTTTGCGTTGATTTCTAAAGAGAAAAAGGCTAAGAATACTTAAAAACACTAATGCTACGCTACTTGATATTAAAATGGTATTTCTTGTGGCTCGTTCCTTGGCTATTTCATTTTCATATTGTGTATTTATAAGCTCCTGCTTCATTTGCTCTACATTAAATTTAGCTACTGCATTTTCTGCAGCGGCTATTTTATCGAGTTTATATTTTTCTTCATTCAGATCATTGTATCGCTTTAATAGTTCATTTGCTTTTTGATAGTTCCCTTTTTTTTCTTCAATTAGAGCGTAGTATTCATAGATTTCAAGTAAGATTTCTTTAAAATCAGATTCTTTGGCATAAACAATTCCTTCATCAAAATCTTCTGTAGCTTTTTTATAATCCCCTAAAGCATATGAAAGTTTTCCTGAAAGAGATTTTTGACTTGCTTTATAAGCAGTCGCTAAGTCACTCACATAGGTATTGGAATTTGAAATAAAAACGGATGCCTGATTTGGCAAATTGAGCTCTAAATATGATTCTCCTACGTTATAATTTAACAGGAATAAATATATGGGTTGATTGAATTCTTGAGCTAGAGGTAATACTTTAGTATAACTTTTAATTGCTTTCTTATATTGTTTACTGATCGCATAAACATTACCCAAGTCTATGGATGCAATTATAATTTTCTCTAAATCGTTAGCCTTTTGAGCTTTTAAAAGAGATTTTTCAAAAATTTTCTGAGATGCTATAGTGTCGCCTCGATGTAATAAGGAATTACCGATTAAGCTCGATGCGGCAATCTCATTTCTTGAAGAACCAATTTTTTCAGATAATTGGAGAAGTAAATTACCTTTTTCAATAGCATTTTTATAATCTTTATCATAATAATGATTTCGTACTACCTTAAGTAAACTGTCTAATCCCTGCTCTGATGCAGTCGTGTAGGGCGTATTCAAAAGAGAAACGTTTTGTGCCGGGAATAAATAAATATTGCAACAAATAAATAGAAAAGCAATACATCTGGGTAGTTTTGTTTTCATTTATAAGTATTAAACTAGTTATTCAAGTGGATACTATTACCCCTCTTTTTAAAGTTACGTTAAATTTTAAATAAAACAGCTATCTTGTTAATTATCAGGTGTTAATTCGCTTTTTTACACAAAAAAAGTCCTTTATCTATCGATAAAAGACTCTTAATTGTAACCAAGTTACTTAGGATGCGATGTACTAACTAATGCTGTCTACCTACTTCGATTTCTACTCGTGTTGTGATTTCCTCCACCACTTCTGGAAGAACTGTTACCACCTCCACTTTTAGGCTTGTTATTCGTTCCTTGAGAACGACCGCGGCCACCACTTTGTTTTTTCAAACTAGGTTCTGCAGCATCTTCCATTTTAAATTCAAAATCGTGCACTTCCACAACAGGAATGCTTGTTCTGATCAACTTCTCGATGTCTTTTAAGAAAGGGCGTTCTTCTAACATACAAAAGGAAATGGCAAGACCACTTGCTCCAGCTCTACCAGTTCTCCCTATTCTATGAACATAAGACTCTGGTACATTAGGTAAATCGTAATTCACAACATAGCTCAACTCGTCGATGTCGATACCTCGAGCAGCAATATCTGTCGCAATAAGGGCATGAAGATCTCCGTCTTTAAATTGTTGTAAGGCTTTTTGTCTTGCCGCTTGAGATTTATTACCATGTATAGCGGCACTCTTAATACCTGCTTTATCTAGATCTTTAACGATTTTATTAGCACCGTGTTTGGTTCTTGAAAAAACTAAGGTTGCATCGTTCAATTCATTATCTAATAAATCGATCAAGAGCTTGGTCTTGTTCATTTTATTAACATGGTAAATACGTTGTTCTACTTTTTCAGCAGTTGTCTTTTCGGGCTCTATAGTTACTCTAGCTGGATTTCCTAAAATCTCGTTAGAGAGTTTTACAATGGCGCTAGGCATGGTTGCACTAAAAAATAGCGACTGTCTTTTTTGAGGCAAAAGCTTTAACAACTTCTTGATATCGTGGATAAATCCCATGTCCAGCATCTGATCTGCCTCATCCAGTACAAAATGCTCGACATGATCTAGAGAGATGTAACGTTGGTTGATCAAATCCAGTAATCTTCCCGGAGTAGCTACTAATACATCAATTCCTTGATGCAATGCATATACTTGAGAAGTTTGCTTCACTCCACCAAAAATGACCGTATTTTTAATATCGGTATATTTTGTGTAAGCTGAAAAATTCTCGCCTATTTGAATAGCCAGTTCTCTGGTAGGAGTAACTACTAATGTTTTGATACGCCTTTTTCCTTTTGGCGGCTGTCGGTTGTATAAATCTTGAACGATGGGAATGGAAAACGCGGCAGTTTTACCGGTTCCAGTCTGTGCACAGCCTAATAAATCTTTTCCTTCTAATAATACTGGAATGGCTTGTGCTTGGATTGGTGTAGGACGTTCATATCCTTGGTCTTGCAAAGCTCGCAAGATGGGTTCTACTAACCCTAATTCTTTAAATGTCATGTATTCAATTAAGCTGCAAAGGTAAGCTATTACCAGTGTTTAAGTGTACAAGTATATTTTTCTTAACTATTTATTGTTTTAGATCCTATAGGGGGATGTTTGTCTCGCTTTCGCGAAAGCGGAATGACCACAATTAAATGCTACTTATTTAAATCAGGGTGCTGGTCACTTGAACTTTAAAAAGCAACACTTTTTCTAGACGTGGTGGGCTTTCTTTTTATTTAACAAATAAACGAAAGACCTTGTATATCTTCAAATGCAAGGTCTGGGGAACGAAAAAACCGTACCGTTATAGTCTACAAAACTAACCTTATCCAGTTCTAAATAAGGGTTCTACATCTTGATTACTATTTAAAAGCCAATAGGTAAAAAAGAAAAGTAGAAGAGTAGTCCATTAAAAAGGAACAAGTGCAAGGCTTTGCATTTCTTTTAAGGTGTAAGCTTAATTAATGGAAGTGCCTTTGTTGGATCAAGGACAAAAACCAACTAAAAATCGTCAAAAACTGTTGTGTTAATTAATGGTGATTTTGCATAAAGGTTTTACCTTTACCGGTTCATATGTTGTAGTTATGATTAAAATCACTTTGCCAGACGGCAGTATTAAAGAAATGGAAAGCGGTACCACTCCTATGGATATCGCAATGAGCATATCACACGGACTTGCTCGTAATGTAATCAGCGCTAGCTTTAATGGTATAAAAGTAGAAACCAAAACACCTCTAAAAAAAGATGGTAGCTTGGTTCTTTTTACGTTTAGTAATCCTGAAGGGAAAGAGGCTTTCTGGCATTCTACCTCTCATATTATGGCACAGGCGATTGAAGAATTATTTCCTGGAGTAAGCCTAACTATTGGACCAGCTATTGATAATGGGTTTTATTACGATATTGACTTTAAAGAACATGCTATTTCAGAGTCTGAAATCCCTAGGATAGAAGCTCGTATGTTAGAAATAGCGCGTGGTAAACACGAGTTTACGATGCGCAGTGTGTCTAAAGCTGATGCGATACAATTTTATAAAGATCAAAACAATCCATTTAAAGTAGAGTTGATAGAAAATCTTTCGGATGGTGAGATCACTTTTTGTGATCACGATACGTTTACAGATTTATGCCGTGGTGGTCATGTTCCTAATACAGGGATTATCAAGGCGGTAAAAATAATGAGTATAGCTGGTGCTTACTGGCGTGGAGATGAGAAAAACCCGCAGCTTACTCGCTTGTATGGAACCTCGTTCCCTAAACAAAAGGACTTAAAAGATTACCTGGAATTACTAGAAGAAGCAAAAAAACGGGACCACAGAAAATTAGGTAAAGAATTACAATTGTTTACTTTTTCTCAACGAGTAGGTCAAGGGCTGCCTTTATGGTTACCAAAGGGTGCGGCTTTGCGCGAGCGACTAGAAAACTTCTTAAAAGCTGCCCAGAAGAAAGCAGGTTATGAAATGGTAGTGACTCCTCATATAGGATCTAAGGAATTGTATGTTACTTCGGGTCATTATGAAAAGTATGGAGCAGATTCTTTTCAGCCTATAAAAACACCTAACGATGATGAGGAGTTTTTATTAAAGCCTATGAACTGTCCACATCACTGTGAAATTTATAAAAGCATACAGTGGTCGTATAGAGATTTACCGAAGCGTTTTGCAGAATTCGGGACGGTGTATAGATATGAACAAAGTGGTGAGCTGCACGGATTGACTCGTGTACGTGGTTTTACACAGGATGATGCGCACATATTCTGTATGCCAGAACAACTAGATAAAGAATTTAAAGCAGTTATAGACCTAGTGATGTATGTTTTTGGTTCGTTAGGTTTTGAAAACTTTACTGCACAAGTAAGCATACGAGATCCTAAAAAGCCAGAAAAATATATAGGAAATACCAAGAATTGGGAAATTGCAGAACACGCAATTATCAGTGCTGCAAAAGATAAAGGCCTTAATTATGTGATTGAAGAAGGTGAAGCTGCCTTTTATGGTCCCAAATTAGACTTTATGGTCAAGGATGCCTTAGGTCGAAGCTGGCAATTGGGTACTATACAGGTAGATTACAATTTACCAGAACGTTTTGATTTATGGTATAAAGGTGCAGATAATGAGTCACATAGACCGGTAATGATACATCGTGCGCCTTTTGGCAGTATGGAGCGTTTTATAGCTATTTTATTAGAGCATACTGGCGGAAATTTCCCGCTATGGTTGATGCCTGAGCAGTGCGCGATCTTGTCTTTAAGTGAGAAATATGAAAATTATGCTAAACAGGTAGCAAATTTGTTAGAAATTAACGAAATTCGCACCACAGTTGATAATCGTGCCGAAACCATGGGTAAAAAAATTCGTGAGGCAGAGATGAACAAATTGCCATATATGCTTATCGTAGGAGAGCAGGAAGAAAAAGAGGGCACGATTTCTGTAAGAAAACACGGTGGAGAGGATTTAGGAAGTATGAGTGTTGCAGTATTTGCAGAGCTGGTACAAAAGAAAATCTCTGAAACCATAAAAACATTTGAAGTTTAATTAAAATTATACAGTCATAGCAATACGTAGACGCAGAAGCCGTGGTCCGGCTCGAATTATCAAAGAAGACAAGCATGCAATCAATGAAAAGATACGTGCCAGACAAGTACGCCTAGTAGGCGACGGAGAACCACGTGTTATGGACACTCGTGATGCTCTTAAAGAAGCACAAGAGAAAGAACTCGACCTGGTTGAGATTTCTCCTAATGCTGACCCACCAGTAGCCAAAATCATAGACTATAAGAAATTTGTTTATGAGCAAAAAAAGCGAGAAAAAGTAATCAAGCAAAATGCTAGTAAGGTCGTTATTAAGGAAATCCGTTTTGGACCTAATACCGACGATCACGATTATGAATTTAAAAGAAAACACGGTGAGAAGTTCCTTAAAGAAGGATCTAAGTTAAAAGCCTATGTATTTTTTAAAGGTCGTTCTATTATTTATAAGGATCAAGGAGAAATCTTATTGTTGAGATTAGCTCAAGATTTGGAGGAGTTGGGTAAAGTAGAACAAATGCCTAAAATGGAAGGCAAGCGTATGAATATGTTTATCGCACCTAAGAAAAAGTAAGTTATTTGCTCCATCAAAGGAGTTCATTGGTAGCGATTTTAAGCTTACCAACTACTACTACTACTACTACTACTACTTAAAGCATCATTAATTAAGACTGCCCTGTCAAATAGGCAGTCTTTTTGCTTTAAAAAATAGGTGTATTTTTTTTACATAGCACTACTGATCATGTAAATAAGATTTTTAAAATTGACAAAGTCCCTCAAGGCGCCAAAAGTCTCATACAGCAAAGCGGTTTTAACTTTTATTATTTCAATACTAAGAAGTAATAAATCAGTAATTTGTCATATAATTTCCAAATAAAAACCTATTTTTGCACTCCTTAATAAAAGACCTTCATTGAAGTCCTTGTTGATTGTTTTAAAAGTCTATTGCTTATAGGCGTTATAACACATATATACAATGAGTTAGATTGGTTTTAAAAGGGATGCGAGAATTAAAAAAAAGGAAATTATGCCTAAAATGAAAACAAAATCTAGTGCTAAAAAGCGTTTTAAGCTTACTGGTACTGGAAAGATCAAAAGAAAACACGCTTTTAAAAGTCATATCTTGACTAAGAAGAGTAAAAAACGTAAACTAGCTTTGACGCACGATACGGTTGTGCACAAAGCAGATGTACCTAATGTCATGTTACAATTACGTCTTAAGTAAGACCTCGTTGTAAACCTTGATGGTTTATTAATTCACAATATAACCCAATAGTAGTGCACAATAAAAGAATCTAGAAATGGATCGCCTGCTGTTAAAAAATTAAAATTATGCCTAGATCAGTAAATGCCGTAGCTCGTAGAGCTCGTAGAAAAAAAGTCCTCAAGCAGGCAAAAGGGTTCTTTGGACGTCGTAAAAACGTATGGACAGTAGCAAAGAACGCAGTAGAAAAAGCAATGTCTTATTCTTACCGCGATAGAAGAAACAAGAAAAGATCATTCCGTAGATTATGGATCACCCGTATTAATGCTGGTGCACGTATACATGGTATGAGCTATTCTGTATTTATGGGAGCTGTAAAAAAGAACAACATCGAGTTAAATCGTAAGGTTCTTGCAGATCTTGCCATGAATCACCCAGAAGCTTTTGAAGCTGTAGTAAAAAAAGTAAAATAATTTAGGTTGAACAACCTCTCGCACTTAGAAAATCCTCATCAGTAATGATGGGGATTTTTTTATGCACCTTCCCCTTCACAATGTCTTGTGATGACAGTAAGGAGCTGTTATAGGAATATGGATGGGTGTTCCGCTTTCGCGAAAGCGGTATCAGTACCACTCCTTAACAAGTAAACAGCTTAATTGATGCTGTAAACACCGCTAATATTGAGGTTGATAAACTGCCCAGCACTCAATTGTGTGTTTAAATTCCATTTAGGAGTGAGTTGATAGGCGGCCCCTAAGTCCAGCTTAAAAGAATGTTTGGTCTCACTAAGGGTTGTAAGTACGTTGTTGAACAAATCAAAAAACAAGCTGCGTTCTCCGGTAAGGCTGTAATTCACCCAACTCGTATTGTAATTCAGTGCGCTAGAAAAAGTCCACTGTTTAAAATCTTTACTGGCCACTAGACCAGCATTAATAGAATGAAAATCAATCAGGGATCCATCTACAATAGCTAAAGGTGCTCCACCGTCTGAAGGCTCTAGGTCTAGAGGCTCGTCATAACCCAAATTAAGGTCTGTAAGGCTATAATTGGTATAAAAAGCAAGGTCAAAACCGCGTTGCTCTTTATAAAAGTATTGAGAAAGGTTGTGTTTCACTCCTAAGCCATAAACGGCATAGCTGGACCTTTCAATAGTGATTTGCGGTACAAAGCGCAAACTCACTTCTGTTTCTTTCCATAAACCTACTTGGCTTTGTATATAAGGAAAAGCAAAAAAGTCTGTATTTAATCCAGAAAAAGCTTGAAATTCATAAGTCTCTCCGTCGATCATAAAGTCAAAAAATACACGGCGCTGCCCACCTAAGGCAGTCGGTATGGAAGCTCGATCTCCATCTCTTATGTCCAAGTTGATAAAGTCTGATTCCCGTACACTAAAATTTTGTTTGCTCTTGGGAAAGGGAAGGCCGCTCATCCCAACAGCTACATTTACCTTAAATTTCTCTAAAGATTTGGCGGTATGAAACCAGCCAGCACCTGTTTGCATCACGCTAGCTTCGGCTGCGGGATCGTTGTAGTGATCGAGTATAAAGAGGATATCGGTGAGTACATCTTCTACATCATTAGTTTGCGCTATGGCATTTTGAACAACTGTAAAACATCCAATAAAAATTACCAATAAGTAATGCTTTTTCATAAATGGGCTTGTTGTCAAATGTACAATTGTTAATCGATATAAAATCCAAGTGTTTTTTCTTCATTAAGCAGGTACACTATTAGTGTGATTGTTTTTTACAGTTTCTTAAAGAATGGGTTTAATTTTATCAACTACTGTAAATGTTGTTTTTGTCTAGTTATATTTTTTTACTAATACGAGTTGTTGGGGGATATCATGCAGGTATAGTTTATCTTGTCCTTATAAAAGGGGTATGAATAAGAATAGTAAAAAGCAACTTATTAAGAAGCCCTGGCCTACTAAAGCGGCCATGGAGCAGATTTATGACAAGGGATTATGGGGAACGACTTCTGGTGCTGCTTATTATTCAGGAGAAGGTTCACATCATCCAGATATAGTAGTACCTTATATCAATGCAGTTAGCTTATTTTTAAACTCGTTTGAAGATCCCATCTCCTTATGCGATCTGGGGTGTGGGGATTTTAATATAGGTAAAGAATTAGTACTCTTTACAAAGAGCTATACAGCTATAGATATAGCATCTAATGTGATCACGCAGAACAAAAAAAAGTTCCAAAAAGAAAATTTAAAATTCCTTTGCTTAGATATTGCTGTGGACCCCTTACCTGCAGCAGACTGTGCGTTACTAAGGCAGGTATTACAACACCTTTCTAATTCCGAAATTCAAAGTATCCTAGATCAATTAAGAGTTTATAAATATGTGATACTAACAGAGCACCTGCCTGAAGCTGATTTTGTGCCTAATAAGGATATCATCTCAGGTCAAGGCATCAGACTTAAAAAGCAAAGTGGATTAAACGTCTTAGTAGCACCATTTCATTTTAGTGTAAAAGAAGCGAAGCAATTACTTTTTACTAGATTAGATAAAGGGAAAGGGGTTCTAGTAACCACCTTATATAAAGTTTATTGAAGTGGCATGCCATTTATTCTCTTGCATCCTTTTTGCTCACCTAGCCGCTTGCTTTTATAGAACTCTTTATTTGCGACGTAGATGACCTTTTCTATTTCGCAATACACCTGAGTACCGCTTTTGTTGGTCAACTCTACTAATTTTACGATTTCAATTTCTTTATCTCGTTCTACTAGTTGTTTGATTTCAGTCACTTCTTTTTCTGAGTATAGAAACTCTGCGTATAGGTTTTCTTTTGCGGGTTTCTTAAATTTGATACGAGCCGCCTTGTCCCAAACTACGTATTCATCTCCTATTATATTGATCAATTGAAACATAGGTATGGGGTCTACAGCTGCATACATGCTTCCGCCAAAAATGGAGTTCATATAGTTTTTATTTCTCCAGCTGATAGGTAACTTCATCTTTACTTGCAATAGGTCGGTTGATACAAAGGTTATTTTTGCTGTACTTCGCCTGTACATAGGCGACCAGTTCAATCCAAATTTAAATAAGGTGGATTCAGATAACAACCTAGTGCCCCATTCGTATAATTTGTGATACATCAATTTATAGTTTTTAGATAGTAGGTCAGGCAGTGTTTACAAGAGAGAGTTCATATTTTTTTTATTTTCAATCCTGCTCCTTGTTGAAGAATGGAGTTAAAACACTTTTTATTTGTTCTAAATCTCCGTCAATGCCTTCGGGAATGTCAAGTCCTAATAGCTTGCACATTAATGGGTAGATATGAATGTTTTTTACTGCGGGTATCTCGTAATTGTTTTTAAAAGCAGGACCTTTTGCATAAAAGATGCCATGCATATCTTTGTATGTGGTATCAAAACCATGTACACCTATAGTGGTGATGTTTTTCTCAATTTTTTCAGCTATACTTTTTTTAGTAGAAAAATAATAACCCAGATCAGGTACTAATTGGATGGGTCCCCAGTCTTTATTGGTAGGTGTTTTTTCAAAACCAGGAGTGTCTTCGGTTTTATAAACTTTAAAATGTTGTTCTTTTCGTTTTAAATCCTCAAACAAATCATTGGTATCTCTAGTTTCTTTAGGATGAATATTTACTATGGAACCGTTATTAATGGTTGAAAACAAGCTGTCGTTTTGAATGTCATCTATGGGTATAAGGTTCTCGATCGATTGATCTGCCATACCGTGATCTGAAACAATGAGAATGTTTACAGGAAGTCCTGTTGCTGCTACACCTTTAAATAAATCACCTAAGTTTTTATCTAAAGCCAGCAGTTTGTTTTTTATTTGCTCCTCATTGGACGGACCAACACTATGACCTACATCATCCATATCACTAAAGTACATTGTAATTAAATGAGGTCTTTTTTTAGCGGGCATCTTTAGCCATTGGACGGCTTGAGCAATACGATCTTTATTTTTTACACTACCATCATATTTATAGTAATAGGTAGGAGTGATTCCTTGAATGTTTGCTTCGGTGCCCACAAAGAAGTAACTGGCTGTAACCATAGCTGCCTTATTTGCCTCTATCCATATAGGAGAGCCTCCATAAAAATTTCCATCTTCGGCCATTTTTCTATTTCGAATGTTATAGGTAACCTGTTTATCATAATTGTAGAAAATATTGCCGATGATACCATGGTTATCTGGGTACATGCCCGTAGCAATCGTATAGTGATTAGGAAAAGTCTTGGAAGGATACGATGGTATTAATGCTTCTGCTTCAACTCCTTTAGAAATAAACTCAATAAAGTTGGGAGGTCTGTATTTATTCACATAATCCCAACGAAATCCATCTAGGGAAATCAATATTACATAGGGTTTATTAAGGGCCGATTCAGAATTTGAAGCAGTTGCTTTTTGTTCAGTAGGTGCTAACCTGCTGCTGCAGGAAACTAGGATGAACATTCCCAGCATAGCGATTAATGTAATGTTCCTATATTGCTTTGTCATATTAGTATGGGCTTATAAGTTTGGGCTTTAACTTCTAGTGATGATCAGGTAAGAAGCATTTTTGGTTCTCTAGGAGCATCTGGTCAAAACCTTTTGTTTTATTAAGTAAATTCATCAAAATTTTACGATTCGATAAAAGTACACCAAGCAATTGGTTTAGTCCTAAAATTTTCCAGTTGTGTTTAGACTGATGTGTTCCCTTTCTTAGTGGACTTGTTATTATTGGTAATCAAATACAAACGAAAATAAACGTAAACAAACGGTTAATAGTCGATTCCAAATCTGAAGACTGTTCATCTTTGTACCGTCATCAAAAAACAGATGGCAGTAATTATTTTTTAACCCATATAAACCAATTTATCATGAGCAATCTAAACAACAGAGTACAGTTAATTGGACGCCTAGGACAGGATCCAGAAATCGTTAATTTAAACGATGACAACATACTAGTAAAGTTCTCACTCGCCACCTCAGACCGTTATACCAACAAGCTAGGCGAGAAAGTAACCGATACACAATGGCATCGTCTCCTAGCCTATAATGGAACAGCAAATATCATTTCTGAGTATGTGAAGAAAGGGAGTAAAATATGTGTTCAAGGAAAATTAGTTCATCGACAGTGGGAAGACAAAGACGGCCAAAAGCAGTATACCACAGAAGTAGTATGTGATCAAGTACTAATGCTGGATGCGAAGGTTGGAACAACAAAATTGCGTTAACACCTTCTCCCTACCTGACAGGGTGAACTCCAAATGAGAACTATAGAAAGCTTAGCAGCGTCCAGCTCGACTTGGAATTGCTAAGCTTTCTTTTTGGTTCCACCTGCATGGATTTGTCATAACGGAATTTGCACAGAAATACCTGTTTCCATATCTGGGGCATTATTGACGTTAAGGTCTTCTTTGACATAAATGGTATAAGATATCTTAGGTCGTGCATGTGTGTATAACAAAGACCAGCTGCTTAAATTTTCAATAAGCGTGGTGTAGCCATAATGCCAGCCTTGATTGATAGCAGCATAATCTCCTTTCAGGTGAAAATAGTCAGCTTCTTCTTTTTTAAAGTAGGAGGTCTGATTTTGATAATTCACGCCTATGATATTTTGATTGCCTTTGCAGGTTTGATGGGTCCATTGTACCATGACCTCTCCAGATCCTAAAAACCTATTGTTTCCCAGATCGAGATTATCACGTCCATCAATAACATTTTTATACAATACACTATAGCCCAAACCGAACCAAAGATCGCTTTTAGTAGTTAAGGGGTATTTTTTTACCGCATTGATTCCTATGCCTAAGTCCAGCGAGTTATTATAGGAACTGGTGTTCCAGCCTATATGTGACTGCAAGTTAACAAACAGATTGCGCTCGTTCCATTTTTGCAGTTCTGGGTAATACGAGTGTGCCAGTTCCAAACCTCCTAGAATGATATCGCCAGCTTGCATATGTAACCTTTTACCATTGCGGTCTGTGTAGTTCACAGCCACTTCATTCACCCCATAAAACTTCCTACCAAAAGGATCTTCACCACCAGCAATATTGCTGTGAAACCATTCAATCGATGCATCATTGGTAAAAGGAGCATCAAAGAAATTACCTTGTACCGTTTGAAAAGCTCGCAAGCCTATTCTTATCTCATTGCGATCGTTTAAAGGCAACGTTAGTGCGGGACGATAGACTTTGTATACCGCATCGATTTCAATATTCATTACTTGCGCAGGTGTTATTTCTTGATCTACAAAATCAAAGACTCTAAAATACCAGATTTGGTCAGCAAATTGGGCTCTTAGGCTTGGATCGTCAGGAAGAAATGCCTGTACAGGCGCATGAAAATTATTTCCTGATTGTGTTTCCAGATGCAATTGAGGGGTAGTACTCGCGTGTATTTTAAAGTTTTGCGTCATGCGAGAAGAAAATAATCCAAAATGATGGGTTGAGGCTAGATGTGGTTTGAGCAGTCCATTGACCTCTACTTTCAAGGAATCTTTTTGTGCAAGGCAGGAAGCGCAATACAATAGAAATCCCCATATACCCAGCCGTACATGCTTTTTTGATAAGAAGAAAGAACTGCTGCTCATGTGGTAAAAATATTGTTTTCCTAAGTGAGAAATAGCACTTCTGTTAAATTTGTTCGAGAGCTATGATTTTGATACCGCTTTCGCGAAAGCGGAACACTTATATATCTTTTAAAAAGCCGTACTTTTGCGCGCTTAAAAATTAAGCACTATGCGCAAGATCTTCAATAATTTCAGTAAAAATCCGAAGGACGATATTCTTGCGGGAATTACTGTTTCTCTGGCAATGATTCCAGAGGTGGTTGCCTTTGCATTTGTGGCAGGAATAGATCCTTTAGTAGCGCTTTCTGGTGCCTTTATTATTGGTTTGATTACAGCGCTTTTCGGTGGTAGGCCTGGGTTGATTTCTGGAGCTGCTGGAGCAGTGGCCGTTATTTTTGTGGATTTGATTATCAAAGGACATGAGAGAGGAATGTTGATGGAAACACCAGTGGAGAATATGGGTTTTTATTACCTCTTCGGTGCTGTAATTCTTATGGGGCTAATCCAGATTTTAGCAGGTGTTTTAAAAATAGGGAAATTTGTACGACTGATTCCGCATCCTGTGATGATGGGATTTGTAAATGGTCTAGCCATTGTCATTTTTATCGCACAGGTAAAAATGTTTGCACACAAAAAACTAGTAGTAGGAGCAGATGGTATAGACACATACACCTCTACTTATATGCAAGGAACAGAGTTGTGGATCATGATAGGACTGGTGGCTCTAACCATGTCAATTATATGGTTATTGCCTAAATTAACTAAGAAAATCCCAGCGGCACTTACAGCCATATTAGTCACAACCGCAGTAGTTATTTTTAGTGGTATGGATGTAAGTACGGTAGGTTCTTATATTATAGAAGGTGGAGGAACTGGTTTGAAAGGGGAGTTGCCAATGCCTAATTTGGAGCTTTGGGAGAATTTACCTATTGGTTATGATACCTTTTTGTTCATCTTACCCTATGCCTTTCTTGCTGCTGCAGTAGGACTTATTGAATCATTAATGACTATGAATCTAGTCGATGAATTGACAGAAACTCGAGGCAGTGGTAACCGAGAATGTGTCGCTCAAGGAGCAGGAAACATCCTTAGCGGATTGTTCGGTGGAACAGGTGGTTGTGGTATGATAGGTCAGACCGTAATTAATATCAACGCTGGTGGTCGTGGACGTTTATCTGGTGTCATGACTTCAGTGACCTTATTAACTTTTCTGTTGTTTACCGATAAACTTATCGAGCAAGTCCCTATAGCTGCTTTGATAGGGGTGATGTTTATGATGGTTATCGAGACTTTTGCTTGGTCCAGTTTTAGAATTTTGGGTAAAATACCTAAATCAGATGCAGTTGTTCTAGTGATCGTTTCTGTAGTGACGGTTATTTTTGATCTTGCTATAGCTGTATTTGTAGGAGTTATTATATCGGCATTAGTATTTGCTTGGGAAAGTGCTAAACGCATTAGAGCTCGCAAAAGCATGAAAGAAGATGGAACTAAAGTATACGAAATTTGGGGGCCTTTATTCTTTGGTTCGGTAACGGATTTTAATAAGAAATTTGATCCTAAAAACGATCCAGATAAAATAGAAATAGACTTTATTGAATCAAGGGTACAAGATCATTCTGGTATTGAGGCTTTAAGAGGTGTAGCAAATAAATATTTGGATTTAGGAAAAGAAATCAAACTCACCCATTTAAGCCCAGAGTGTAAAAGATTGCTGATGCGTCACAATCCAGAGTTTGATACGATTATAGAAAGCAGCATCGAAGACCCGCGTTATCATATTGCTACAGATCTATTAGACGCAGAAGTATAGTATTTTACTTGTCTTAAATAAAGGTAGCTTTTTTAGAACCTTATCTGTGGTGGTAGGAAATATACAATTGTTCCATTAGAGCACCATAGGTACTTCTATTTCCTGTTTTTCTTTTTAGTACGTTTTAGAGCACTATTTTACAGGAGGCTATCGTTATCATATGGTGAACGATCGGATTCACGAAAGGATCCCTATATATGCGGTTAAGTATTTTATTAAGTTTATTTTTTTACTCCTTTCTCGCGGCTCAAAGTCCGCAGGTGCATAGTGGTGCGGTAAAGACAGCTACGGGGTATTCCTATTACGTTACTAATGGGGAGCCGGTTGCTATTTCTGTAAAGCTGGATCTAGAACTGACCAACCTTAAATCCAGTCTTAGAACGGATCAAATTTTTGTTATTCCAGCTCGTGTTGTGAATTATAAAATCCTGGATTTTACTATAGTTAAGAAGGGCAGGTACGCCTATCAGGTGACGGCTTCTTATTTATGGGGTGATCAACGAAAACAGCAGCATGACGAGCTATTCAACTATCATTTACCTTATGCAAAAAATGCTTCTTGGCGTGTTTCTCAAGGGTATAACGGCAGCAGTACTCATAAAAATACGTATGCTGTAGATTTTACGATGCCTATAGGCACCGCAGTTCATGCCTCTCGCAGTGGTATGGTTATCCAAGTCAAGGAGAATGAAGCTATAGGTTGTAACGCTCCCAAATGTTTGGAAAGGGCCAACTTTATTAGAATCCTGCATCAAGACGGTACCATCGCCGAGTATACTCATTTAAAACAACACGGTTCTATAGTGAAGAAAGGCGATTTTGTAAAGCAAGATGATCGTATTGCTTATAGCGGTAATACAGGGTGGACTACTGGCCCGCATCTTCATTTTAGCGTCTACCAGCAGTCTTTTGGAAAGAAAAGTAAAACGCTGCCTGTTCGATTCCAAATAGGTGCTGATGCTTTTTCAAGTTTGTTGGTAGAACATCACAGGTATCGCAAACCTTAAATGCTGGTTTTCAGCGGAGAATTGGTAGAGTGTATCGCTTTCGCGAAAGCCGAACAATTCCCTGTCGTTTACAATACAAAATCCTTATTTTTGAACAAAGATTTATGAAATGGATTTAGACTTCAATAAAAACGAAGATCACAATAAAATGCTGCTTTCTGAATTGCGAAGAAAGTTTGCTCAAGTAGCCCTAGGTGGAGGTAAAAAACGCATTGAAAAGCTCCATGAAAAAGGTAAAATGACGGCTCGTGAACGCATCGATTACTTACTTGATAATGCTGAAGAAGCTATAGAAATAGGAGCCTTTGCTGGAGACGGTATGTATGAAGAACATGGTGGTTGTCCGAGCGGTGGCGTTGTAGTAAAAATCGGATATGTTCAAGGTAGACAAGTTATTGTTGTTGCAAATGATGCGACTGTAAAAGCGGGTGCTTGGTTTCCTATTACAGGAAAGAAAAACCTACGAGCTCAAGAAATTTCAATAGAAAACAGACTGCCAATTATCTATTTGGTAGATAGTGCAGGAGTGTATTTGCCTTTGCAGGACGAGATATTTCCAGATAAGGAACACTTCGGCCGTATTTTTAGAAATAATGCGGTGATGAGTAGCATGGGAATCACTCAAATAGCAGCAGTTATGGGGAGTTGTGTCGCTGGTGGTGCTTACCTCCCTATTATGAGCGATGAAGCATTGATAGTGGATAAGACAGGAAGTATTTTCTTAGCCGGTTCTTATCTAGTAAAAGCAGCCATAGGAGAAACAATTGATAATGAAACTTTAGGTGGCGCAACAACACATTGCGAAATTAGTGGCGTGACTGATTACAAAGCAAAAGACGATAAAGACGCGCTGGATAAGATCAAAAAGATTTTTGATAAAATAGGTGCTAGTGACATAGCAGGTTATAATAGAGTAGCTGCTAAAAAACCAGAATTGGATCCAGAAGGATTATTTGGAGCGCTTCCTAGAGAACGCAATGCACAATACGACATGATGGAACTCATTAACCGCTTGGTAGATGCAGATTCTTTTGAAGCCTATAAAGATGGTTATGGACAGACACTCATTACGGGTTATGCTCGTATGGATGGTTGGGCAGTTGGAATAGTAGCTAACCAAAGAAAAATCGTAAAAACAAAAAAAGGCGAAATGCAATTCGGCGGTGTGATTTATAGCGATAGCGCAGATAAAGCAACCAGATTTATAGCCAATTGTAATCAAAAGAAAATTCCTTTAGTCTTTTTACAAGATGTTACTGGTTTTATGGTAGGTTCTAAATCAGAACACGGAGGCATTATAAAGGATGGAGCAAAAATGGTAAATGCAGTTTCCAACTCTGTCGTTCCTAAGTTTACGGTGATTATAGGGAATAGTTATGGAGCAGGAAATTATGCGATGTGTGGTAAAGCCTATGACCCAAGACTTATAGTAGCATGGCCTACGGCAGAGCTCGCAGTAATGAGTGGTAATAGTGCGGCAAAAGTATTGATGCAAATAGAAAAAGCATCTTTAGAAAAATCAGGTAAAAAATTAACGGAAGAAGAAGAGAAAGCGTTGTTTGCTAAAACCAAAGACCGTTATGACAAACAAGTATCTCCTTATTACGCTGCATCTAGAATCTGGACCGATGCGATTATTGACCCTAGAGATACTAGAAAATGGATTTCAATGGGAATAGAGGCGGCAAATCACGCTCCAATTACCAAGGACTTTAACCTTGGAGTAATACAGACCTAGTATAGTACTCGTTAATTTGGGAACCAATAGCAATCTTATTAAATAGGTAGCATGACATTTTTTAAGAGATTTCTTAAGCTAGCAGCCATATTGGGAATAGCAGGCTACTTACTCCTTTGTGGCTTGCTTTATTTTTGTCAAGAACAACTGCTTTTCGCTCCAGAAAAATTAAAAGAAGGGTATCAGTTTGAATTTCTAAATAGTTTTGAAGAAAGGAATATTAGTACAGGCTCTGGCAATATTATTAACACCTTATTATTTAAGCAAGAGAATTCAAAAGGAGTTATCTTTTATTTACATGGAAATGCTGGTAGCTTGAGATCTGTGGGTAATGTGTCTCAGCATTTCTTGCCTTTGGGCTACGATGTTTTTATGATCGATTACCCGGGTTATGGAAAAAGCTCTTCAGTTATCAACAATCAAGATGAGCTTTTTGAGGATATTCAAGATGTTTACAACGAGCTAAAAAAGCGGTACTCAGAAGATACTATTGTAGTTTTGGGTTATTCCTTAGGTACTGGTCTAGCGGCAAAGCTCGCTTCTCACAACCGTCCTGATAAATTAGTGTTACATGCTCCTTACTACAGCATGACTTATATGATGCGACTTAATTATTCGTACATACCCTCATTTATTCTAAAATACGACCTGGCTACCAATAGCTATTTAAAGGATTGCAAGATGCCCGTTTACCTTTTTCATGGAGTTGATGATGGCCTAATTCCTATAGAATCTTCAGAACTGTTGAGTAAGGAGCTTGATCTTCCTCTATATAAGTTAACAGATCAAGGACATAATAACTTAGCGGGTAATGCTGAGGCGTTATTGCTATTAAAGGAGGTCCTGAATGATTAGAAGAAGTATCTACTAAAAGGTTATTCATCAGTGAAGTAATTTTGGCTGTAACAGCAATTCCTTTTTAAAGTAAAAGAAGAACGTTTCCAGCCTTCTTATCTATTAAAGCTATGTATTTTCAATGACTACAGATGAGCAATTGGGTTATAGGTATAGGATAAAGCGAGAGAAATATAAGCTTGAATTGATTTAAAACTAAGATGCTTTTTTATAAAGAGGATTGACAAGTCTTTTCTTTACTGTCGCTAGTCACGCCCTTCTCGTTTGTCTTTAAGACGTTGCTTAAAGCTTTTTCGTTTTCGGTTTTGGATGCTATTTTGTTTGCTTTTGTTCCAAAATAAAAATAAGATAAAGGCCAGTACAACTGTTCCTATATAAATCCAGTCTTTATGTTCGCTTAAGATTTCCATGGTTGATTTCTTACATCGCTTTCTATTATACCATCACGCAGTCGAATCACTCGATGCGCATGCTCTGCAATTTCTTCTTCGTGAGTCACTAAAATAACGGTATTACCATCTTTGTGGATTTTATCAAAAAGAGCCATGATTTCTATACCAGTTTTGGAATCTAGATTTCCTGTGGGTTCGTCGGCAAGAATAATAGACGGGTGGTTGACCAAAGCTCTTCCTACCGCAACGCGCTGTCTCTGCCCTCCAGAAAGTTGGCTGGGTTGGTGATCCATACGGTCTGATAGTCCTACGCTAGTAAGGACTTCTTTTGCTCTTGCCACCCGGTCTTTTTTAGACATTCCAGCATAAACCATAGGCAAGGCGACATTATCCAGTGCTGTCGTTCTCGGCAGGAGGTTGAAGGTTTGGAAGACGAAACCTATTTCTGTATTTCTAATATCGGCCAGTTGATCATCGCTCAAACTAGAAACATCAGTACCATTGAGTTTGTAATTTCCAGAAGTAGGCGTATCCAGACAGCCCAATAAATTCATTAATGTAGATTTACCAGATCCAGAGGGTCCCATAAATGCAATGTAATCTCCTTTTTTAATATCTAAATCGATTCCTTTAAGAACGTGAACGACTTCTTGACCAAGCTTAAAATCGCGAATAATATTGCGTACTTCGATAACATTTTCACTCATGCGACTAAATTATGAATTTTTGATTTATAAGAATTGTAAGCATATGACGCAGCTATGGTTATTTAGTTACAATTTTAGGAATTTAAAAAATGATGCTCTATAAGAGCAGTCTGATGATCCTACATTCGACCAACTCAGTGGAAGCCTGTCATTTTACCAAAGAAAAAGCTAGTTTTGATATTCGCGATGGCCTGTTTTTCTCAAAATAAAACTAGAATAGCTGGCCTAATAATTTACACGTATCTGTTGATTTGGGTTCTAGCAGTGTTGGATTCAATTGAATAAATGTATCCTTTAGAACTTTGATTTCAACGATTTACAACTTCACATAAAATCGCTCTTGCATCTGTTCTTTTCTGAAGAAAATTAATCCAAAATTAAAGCAGTCCACGCTTGCGGTTACTTTTGGGTGATGACAAATTTGGTTCCACGCACGAGTCATGTCTTTAGACCAATAGATGTCATCAAAGATCACGACCGTATCATTGTGTACGTGATTTAAAATACTCTCAAAGTAACCACAGGTAGCGTCACCATTGTGATGTCCGTCGATATAAATCAGATCGTAAATAGGAGTAGGGATCTTTTGGTTTTTAAAGAACTCTTTAAAAGTGGCATTCACAAAGTTCACCTGTTGCTCGGCCTCTTTTTCAAACGCTTTTTTTGCAAATTCATAAACTTCAGGACTTCCTTCTACAGTCGTAATTTGTGCTTGAGGTCTTGAGGTTGCCATGGCATGAGTCGCTATTCCTAAAGAAGTGCCTAATTCTAGAATCCTATTCACTTGAAAATAAGCACACAATCGGTACAGCAATTGCGTATCATTTTGAGTACTACAATTGTACTGGAGAATGTCAGTCACCTTTCTTTCATTAGATGCAAACACCCTACTTCCCGCACCGTGATCTTCTATGTGTAAGCTGCTTTTGTTGTGGTGTAAGCTTTCGCGAAAGCGAGATAATTTTATATAATCCACATAGGAACTGGCATCTCTAAGGCACTTTTTTTCCAATTGAAAAACAAAAGGCGAGTGTATGCCATGCAAGTGAAAGGACTTGATATAATGAGAAAAATAAGCAACTATAAAGTGAAACAATTTTCAGTTTTTTACCGTAACAAAGATGCTTTAAAAATAGGTGTTATTCGGCTTCTATTTTTTTAATTAATTCTTCTATGATAGTGGTAGAACTAGCATTACGTGCAGCTTGTTTTTTTGCCTTTTGAGCCGTTTGTAAGGCCTTTTTATGATCTTTCATTTGATAAAGCACATGTGCTTTAGTCTGAAGATTATACGTGTTTTCTTCCAATTCAATGGAACGGTTGACAAGGGTTAAGGCACACGCAAGGTCTTTTGGAGCCTTAAGGTTTTTATAAATATTCCAGCTCAGTTCATTTAATTCTTGTGCGCTATGCCACAGTTGTTCTAGATTTTTTTTAGTCAGCTTTTCATGGGCACCTGCTACGATTTCATAGTTAGAAGGTGTTCCACGATAGGGAAGAAGGCCTCCTTTTACCTTCATAGCATCGTGTTTTTTAATTAATTCTACCATGTTATCGCGGCGCATGACACTGCTGCTTTGTCCTAATTTACGACCATTTTTTATAAAAAAGTAAGTGGGAATGGAAGACACTTTAAGAATATCGTCTGAGGTATTATCGTCCGTATTCATTTTATAGATGGTCACGTCTATACGTTCATCTTCTGAAATGGATTTGATAACAGGGGCCATATAGTTACAAGGGCCACACCAAGGCGCGGTAAAATAAAGGACTTTAATCTGGTCATCCTTCACCATAACAGTTTCTTCCATGCTGGCATCGGTAACATATTCCTGAGAGAAGGATGCCGTTATTGATAAAAGTGAAAAAGTAATTATAAATAGAATTCGCATTAGGTGTTTTTTATTTGTATACAGACTAATTTTAGGCCAGTATTAGTGTCGGAAGTTCATAATACGTTCTTGTTTGCTATGATGTATGGTGCTTAAGGGATACAAATATAAACTTCATAGTTCACAAAATAGTTTTATAGAGAACAGAGTTATTTACAAAACTGATGCATTTTAACTAAACATAAATGAATAACAGAAAAGAACAGCTTGCCGCTATAGACCGATTGTTGACTATTATGCAAGAATTGCGGGAGCAATGTCCATGGGATAAAAAGCAAACGCTGGAATCCTTACGTCACCTAACCATAGAGGAAACCTATGAGCTGGGCGATGCGATTCTAGATAAGAATATGGAAGAGATTCCTAAGGAATTAGGAGATTTGTTATTACACATTGTTTTTTATGCCAAAATAGGTTCAGAAACCAACGACTTTGACATAGCAAGTATAGCAAATGGTATTTGTGATAAGCTCATCTCTAGGCACCCACATATTTATGCAGATGTAAAAGTGAAGGATGAAGAAGAGGTAAAGGCCAACTGGGAAGCGCTGAAACTGAAGGAAGGAAAAACCAGTGTTTTGGAAGGAGTGCCTAAATCCTTGCCAGCTTTAGTCAAAAGCCAACGCATACAAGATAAAGTCGCTGGAATAGGGTTTGATTGGGAAAGGCCAGAACAAGTGAAAGAAAAACTTGAAGAAGAACTGGCCGAGTTGCAGGTAGAGGTAGATGCTGGTGATCGGGATAAAATAGAGGCCGAATTTGGTGATGTGCTGTTTTCCTTAGTGAACTATGGCAAGCATCTAGGAGTGAATCCAGAAGATGCCTTAGAACGCACCAATAAAAAGTTTATCAAACGCTTTCAGTACCTAGAATCCAAAGCTAAAGAATTAGGCAAGGAATTACGGGATATGACTCTCGCTGAGATGGATGTATATTGGGAAGAAGCAAAAAAGGGGTAGGTTATTATGGAAAGGTAGCGTCCTTTAAGTAAGCTAAACTGGTCTAAATACCCTCAGTTAGTTCGTTTTGTTGATATCGGCATGCATGACCATAAGCAATTCGAACCTATTTCAACCTTATGAGAATGAGTTCAATGCTTTTGTTTTTATTTAATTGGCTTTTGCATAATGCCGGAAAAACATTATCATTCATCTGTTAATTAGGATATCATGTTTTTTATAAATCAATTATCACTATTTAAGAACGAAGCGCTTGGTAAGAAATTCAAGATTTCTTTATAAAAAAGCATGCTATCCATGTGAGATTACAAATAAAGTACCCTTATTTCTTGAAGTTATCAAGCTACAGCTTGATAAGCAGGTTGTTTTCTAAATTGTTTTCTATTTTCTTTTGCTGAAAACGCTTTTTTTTCCAATACCACTATACCTAGAAATAAAATTGGTATGTCAGAAGCTATTAGCGCTAAAACTGGTAGAAACAAGCATTTGTTGTACAGGCGGCAAAAAGAAGGAAGCAAGTAAAAGACTCTTTTCAACTGGTGTGCCTGTTTTTTATCTACTATCAAAAAAGAGATGATTAAAAAGCTAAAGTTGACGCTATAATTTCTTTTGCACTTTATTTTTATTGATTTAAGATGAATCCTAATAATAAAATCGATGCTTTGAGGCTTAGGTGGTATTAGGGCTTTACAATTTTAATTATTTAAAGGAGGTATAAAAGGCATATATGACTACAGGTATAACACCTAATAGGTAAGATAAAACCATTGAAAATAATAGGGATAATACTTAAAGCTGCTGTTTTTTAAGCTAATCGACAGGTACCACTAGATACCCGTAAAGGTACTAGGGGTGATGACTCTCATTTCTGCTTTGATGTCTTCACTTATCTCTAAAGTTTCAATAAAATCAGCAATGCTTTTTCCGGTGATTTTTTCGTTGGTACGCGTCAGTTCTTTTAAAGCTTCATAGGGATTAGGATAGGCTTCACGGCGCAAAATAGTTTGAATAGCTTCTGCAACTACTGCCCAATTATTCTCTAAGTCTTGAGCGATTTTGGCCTCATTTAATAAAAGCTTGCCAAGTCCTTTTAACGTGGCTTTAAAGGCAATAATAGTATGTGCTATTGGTACTCCTACATTTCGCAATACAGTAGAATCGGTTAAATCGCGTTGTAATCTAGAGATTGGTAATTTAGCGGACAGGTGCTCAAAAAGAGCGTTTGCAATTCCTAAGTTCCCTTCAGAATTTTCAAAATCTATAGGGTTGACTTTATGAGGCATAGCGCTAGAACCTATTTCGCCAGCTTTAATTTTTTGCTTGAAGTAATCCATAGAGATATAGGTCCAGATGTCTCTATCTAAATCTATAAAAATGGTATTGATTCTCTTTAGGTTGTCAAATAGAGAGGCCATATGGTCGTAGTGCTCGATTTGAGTTGTTGGAAAACTGTGCTTAAGACCCAATCTGTTTTCTACAAAGTCTTGACCAAATTTTTGCCAGTTCACTTGTGGGAATGCTACATGATGCGCATTGTAGTTTCCAGTTGCTCCACCAAATTTTGCTGCGTGTTGTACGTGTTCCAGCATATTCATTTGCTCTTCTATACGCACTACAAATACATAGAATTCTTTACCTAAACGGGTAGGAGAAGCTGGCTGTCCATGCGTACGTGCTAACAACGGAATGTCTTTCCAGTTGTTGGAAAGTCGGTAGATTTCATCGCGTACTTCCTCTAATTCTGGCAGGTATACGTTTTCTATAGCATCTTTTATAGAAAGCGGGATGGCCGTATTATTGATATCTTGTGAAGTCAATCCAAAATGTATAAATTCCTTATGAGCCGATAAACCCAAAAGATCAAATTGTTCTTTTAGAAAATATTCTACAGCTTTGACATCGTGGTTGGTCACCTTTTCTATGTCCTTAATAGCCTGTGCCTGTTCATCTGTAAACTTGCGGTATAAATCTCTTAATTGTTCTTGAGTAGGTTCTGGAAGAGGTTGCAGTTGTTTAATTCCGCTTTCGCTTAAAGCGATAAAATACTCCACTTCTACAAGGACGCGGTAACGTATCAAGGCAAACTCAGAAAAGTAATTGGCAAGGGGCTCGACTTTAGAACGGTAGCGTCCATCGATAGGAGAAATAGCTTGTAAAGCAGTAGGCATAGGTTATGTCTTTAAAGCCTGCTAAATTACGGTTTTTAAAAGTGTGAAAGCATATATTTATCCCTCTATTTTTGCCAAGATTCTTCTAGCACTCGACTTGAATCCATTTCCGTAATTTTTTTGAAGTTTTTGCTCTAATACGAGAATGAGTTCTGGATAAATCCAATCAAATTCTTTACCCAATTCATAAAGGCTGTACACCGAGTAAGCCATATTGGCTGTTCTGTCAGTCGTTATTAATTCTTGAAAACAGCCTTCGACTATTTGTTCTCTCATGGGTTGGTACAGTATTTTCTTTACCAGGTTGTCTTTATTGCTGTAGTACTTTTTAGTCAGTATTCCAGAGATTTTACACAAGGGACGCTTTCCAGAAGAATTGATGTTCCATGTAAAAAGTCCACATATTTCTGCAAGAAAAGGATAGCAAGCTTCTTCGTGTAATAAAAAAGATTGCTCTAGACTCCAACATGCCTGATGAGAAACGCCGCTTTCTGGATGGCAAAGGCTTATCAAGTCTGGTAGTAGGTGGTTTTGCACAGCCGCTTTCCCTATACGTACTCGGTCTTTTTTGTATGCTTTTAGTTCTTGAAGTTCTTGCTTTAAATTTTGAGGAGTCATTAGGTATTATTTGCTAATGTCGAAATAGATTTAATAATCAAGCGTGCTTGTTTTCATACAACCATCAGTAGCCTTGCCCTTGTTAGCACAAATCCATTCTCCATCTACCAGTTCTCCTTGAAATTCTGGACCACAGTTGGTGCAGGTTACTGTTGTATCACTCAATTTAAAACCATCTTTGAATGAACTAATTACTTTTCCAGAATAGGTATTTATATTTGAAGTACTGGCAACGAGAACCAGGTAATCTTCATTGGAAGAGTTATCGCGTATGGTTTTTATATAGAGGTCTTTTACCCTTTGTTCGTTGCGTATGTCTTCATGAATTATAGGGTTTATGGTTGTATTCCATTCTTTTTTTAATTGATCCATAGTGATTTCAGAACCTTTATAATCATAAAAAGAAATAGACTCTAAATTTGAAAAATCTTTTTGATGATTATTGCAACTGATAAGGATGATACTTAGTGCTAATAGTACGATGCTAGTTCTCATGTTTTTTTGATATAAAGTTAAGGAATCTTATTTGGTATAGGTTTTTAACTTGAAATAGAGGGTAACCATCTATAGGATATTCAAATGTATGTGAATAAATCTCAAGATATACACTCGACCGCACTGCAGTCGGTAAGAAGTTCCTTAATTGGTTGTTTCCTCTGTATTATAGGTAGTGGAATTTCCACAATCGGCAACAAATCAACTTAGAACGACCACAGGTAAATATTTTAGAATCAAGGATTTTTATGTAAACAGGAATTCTTTTCTATTCATCAAAGGATGTTGATAGAAGTCACTATTATTTTCATATTTTAGAAGCTCAATAAATCGGCTACCATTGGAACTCCTTTGCCCGCTTTTTCTTTAATCACGTGCAGCCGGCCATGAGAATCTAAAGAAGGCGCAGGATCCACAAAATAAATAGGTGTGGTGCTGGGCGCAAAATCTTTCAGTCCAGCTGCAGGATATACTTGCATGGAGGTTCCTACAATGAGCAGCACATCTGCTTTTGATACGATTTCTATGGCTTCATCCATGGCAGCAACCTCCTCACCAAACCATATAATATGTGGGCGTAGTTGCGATCCATCGGCACTTAAGTCACCTAAATTGATGTCGCCAAAGCAATCTTGAATTTCATAACGATTATTAGAACTACGTGCTTTTCTCAATTCGCCATGCAGGTGTATTACATGAGAAGATCCAGCGCGTTCATGTAGATCATCTACATTTTGTGTGATCACTTGCACTTGGTAATTGCGTTCTAGTACAGCAATGCAAAAGTGTGCCTCGTTGGGTTGCACTTGATGCAATTGAGCACGGCGTTTGTTGTAAAAATCCAGCACTAACCTAGGATTAGCTGCAAATCCTTCAGGAGAAGCTACTTCCATAATATCGTGCCCTTCCCAGAGACCTCCAGCATCTCTAAAAGTAGAAATACCACTTTCGGCGCTCACGCCAGCCCCTGAGAGTACGACAAGATTTTTCATAGGAGTTTTCTTAGGTCTAAAAATAGGGGTTTTCCACAAACTTTGAAATACCTCCAGCCTTTTCTTCCCTAGAGTCTTATGATAGACTGCCGCTTATTGAGGTTAAGAACTCCATTTGAGATTGATTTTTCCACTATATAGGGACTTCTCAAGCTGCAAATTTAAAAGAGAGGTTTGTTAACGTTCCGCTTTCGCGAAAGCGTTCATAATACTATCTTTACCCACCTTAAAAAGCACCGATTTTATGAAAGTTTCCTATAACTGGATCAAGCAATTCATCAACGTCCCAGATGCGCTAGAAGAGCATACCGCATTACTGACTTCTTTAGGCCTAGAAGTGGAAGGCGTGGAAAAATTTGAAAGTGTCAAAGGCGGCTTAGAAGGCATCGTTGTAGGTTATGTAGAATCTTGTGTACCACATATCAATGCCGATAAGCTTCAAGTGACGAAAGTCAACATAGGAAGTGACATAGTACAAATTGTCTGTGGAGCTCCTAATGTTGCTGCTGGTCAAAAAGTACCTGTAGCTACTATAGGAACAACACTTTATGACGATAAAGGTGAAGCATGGAAGATTAAAAAAGGTAAAATACGAGGTGAAGAAAGCCACGGAATGATCTGTGCTGAAGACGAACTAGGTTTAGGAACTTCTCATGCAGGAATTATGGTGCTGGATGAAAATCTAGAGGTAGGCACTTTACTTAAAGACGTATTCTCTATAGAAAATGATCAAGTGATTGAAATAGGATTAACACCTAACCGCTCTGATGCAATGTCACATATGGGTGTTGCCCGTGATTTAAGAGCTGGTCTTGCTGTAAAGGCAGACGCTATAGAATTTATTACTCCGTCAGTAAGCGGTTTTCACATCGATAACCGTTCTGGAAGAGTAGATATAGAAGTAGAAAATATAGAGTTGGCACCCCGTTACTGTGGAGTTACCCTAACCGGTATTAAGATAAAAGAATCTCCTGAGTGGATTAAAAACAGATTGAAAGCTATAGGGGTAGTTCCTAAAAATAATGTAGTTGATGTTACCAATTACGTGATGCACGAATTGGGACAGCCGTTACATGCTTTTGATTTAAGCAAAATAGCAGGTAATAAAATCATTGTAAAAACACTAGCAAAAGATACTCCTTTTACAACCTTGGATGGTGTAAAACACCTGTTGCATGAAGAAGATGTAATGATTTGTGATACAGAGAAACCTTTGTGTATTGCCGGAGTTTATGGTGGCGAGAATAGTGGGGTTACTGATGGAACCACTTCTATATTTTTAGAAAGTGCTTACTTCAACCCGGTAAGCGTGCGTAAAACGGCCAAAAGGCATAACTTTAATACCGATGCTTCTTTCAGATTTGAACGTGGTATTGACCCTAATATTACCGAGTATGCCTTGAAAAGGGCAGCCCTACTGATTCAAGAAACTGCAGGTGGAGAAATCTCTAGTGATATTACTGATGTGTATCCTCAGAAAATAGAAGACCAACAAGTATTTCTTCCTTTTCAAAAAGTAGACTCCTTGATAGGTCAAGAAATTCCTCGTGAGGAAATTAAGAGTATTTTGAGAACGCTGGATATCAACGTAAATAATGTTACCGAATCTGGTTTAGGACTTACCATTCCTGCTTATAGAAATGATGTAACTCGACCGGTAGATGTGATCGAAGAGATTCTAAGGGTTTATGGCTACGATCGCATAGAAGGTGCTTCTAAACTCAATGCGAGCATTGCTACCTCTTCTAGATTAGAGAATAATAGATTGCAAAACATAGTAGCGCAACAACTCGTAGGACAAGGTTTTGTCGAAATAATGGCCAATAGTCTGACATCAGAAAAGAACCATATGTTGACAGACCATATCTTGCCTAAAAACGAAGTGCGCATGTTGAACCCCTTGAGCAGTGATCTTGCGGTGATGCGACAGAGTCTTATTTATGGCGGTCTTGAAGCAGTTGCCCATAATTGGAATAGAAGGCAAGAGAATTTAAGATTGTTTGAATTCGGTAATTCTTATCACCAGTATCAAGAACGTCAGTTTACAGAAAACAAACACCTAAGCATCATTACTACTGGAACCACAGGTCATCAAAATTGGAACAGTGCTTCACAGCCTGCCGATTTCTTTTATTTAAAAGGAGCTGTGATTTCGATTTTAAACCGATTAGGTATTCATACAGTAAATGAAAATCCTACCAAATTAGAATTTCTAAGTGAAGGAATTGCATTAAGTAGTGGTGCGAAAATCGCTGACTTAGGAGTGGTCAAAAAGAAAGTTGCTCAACATTTTGGGGTAGAAGTAACGGTGCACTTTGCCAATATTTATTGGGGAGAGGTTTTAAAATTGGTTTCTAAGGATTATATCCCAGTAGTCCAGATTTCTAAATTCCCTGAAGTAAGTAGAGACTTTGCCCTCTTAGTAGATAATGAGGTAAGCTTTAAGCAACTAAGAGAAATCGCACTTAACTCTGAAAAGAAGCTGCTGAAGTCGGTGCAGTTATTTGATGTGTATGAAGGAAGTAAATTGCCCAAGGGCAAAAAGTCTTACGCCCTGAATTTCACACTTCAAGACACCAGTAAAACGCTCACGGATAAGCAAATTGATAAGGCGATGAATAAGATACAGCAGCAATTAGAACTGCTTTCTGGTGCCGTGTTGAGGTAGTAGTCGTTAAAATCAAAAATTTTTAAAGATAGTCTTGCAGCCAGGCTTTTAAATCTTAAAATTACCTTTTGTTATCCTTGCATTTTGTTGAGGAATTTTTACAAGGGATAAGGGTACGACCAGTAATGATTTCTAGGAATTACATCCAGCTATGATTGATGTAAAAGCTTGGTAGGTGACTTATAAGCTGTTTAATTCTGGTTTTTAATGTCTTTACAACTCATCGCTTTATAATCTCTTTTATCTATTCTAGAACAGCTATCAAAAGGAATAACATCGTTGCCCTATGCAGCTAGGATTATTGCTTATTGAATTAGGTACTGATCTGTTTCGCTTTCGCGAAAGCGAAAAAAAAAATAACATCTTCTTTTTGAAATAATTACAACTCCTTTACGACCTATAGGTAGTTGGAGCTTTTATTTTGAAACGGCTCCTTAAAATTTAAATAGTTTAACCAGGCACTAATTATGTTGAAACGCACCAATATTGAAGATAAACTCAAGAAGTCTAAAGCCAAAGCTTTTAAAGAAAACGACATTCTTGATCAGGTAACGGCTATTCTTAAAGAAGAAGATCGCAAGGAAGATGAGATCATGGCGCGTATGAAAAGCCCTCAGAAACCTACTCCTCGCAATCATTTTAATATTGACCTTTTAGAAACAGACCGCATTTATCACGTAGATCAAATACGAGACATCTGTGTTACTTACCGTCTTCGATTTTTGGATACCAAATATTTTAAAAATGAGGTTCCTTATGAGGCTTTGATGAAAATTAAAGACATGGAAAAAGCCCACGATCTGGAAATGCGTGGTTTTAAAATTGTGGCACCATCAAAAATGTTTAAACTAGAAAATGCTGATGACCCACTTCTTTTTGCACCTATAGGAAACGGTTATTTTTATCTGATTCACAAATGGGGAAATGATTTGAATCCGTTTAGAAAAATATGGGCATGGAGTTTCAAAAGTTTTGAAAACTTGATATTATCTACTATCCTAGTGAGTTTGCTGGCGGCCTATTTAATTCCTAACGGTATCTTTTCCAAGAATCCGACAGGAGTTGAGTTTTTATTGATATTCTTTTTTACGTTTAAGTCTATAGCCAGTATGGTGTTGTACTATTCTTTTGCAGCAGGAAAGAATTTTAATACAGCGATCTGGAATTCTAAATATTTCAACGCCTAAGTAATAAATTATACGATATTATTTGAAGCGCTCTTGGTTGAATCTTAGGAGCGCTTTTTTTATATCTTTACCATTATAAAATAGGGTTATGGCAGTAAGAAAAAGAAATCCGATTCTAGGCGGATTAATGGCAGCAGCTTTTATAGGTTTTGGAAGCTACAGGTTATACAGGTATTATGCACTAGCAGAAGAGATGCCTAGCTGGCAATTGGTATTGGGTTATGGGATTATCGCATATGGATTGTACTTGGTGTACGCTTTAATTGTTCAAAAGGATGCCTGAGCCCAATTCAACTAAGCGCAATTATACCCTAGTTCTTTCTATTGCATTTATAGCAATAGGTGCTTGGAAGTTGTACGATAAATTTATTCAAGAAAAAGAGGTGGAAAGTTACCAATGGATTCTTGCAGCGGGACTTGTTGTTTTAGGAGTGTATCAATTGATAGGCCTGAGAAAGAAATAGGCATGCTCCTAATGTTTTAAAGTATGCGCGACCCCAAAGTGCTCGTGGTGTAGTAGTGTCTCTTAAATCGATTTCAGGAGTTATTAATAAAAGTTCTTAAGCTGTATTTGCGTTCTTTATTTAGATGTTTATACTAGAGCTGAGTTATAAGCCTTGCTTGATGGCAGCCATTTTAATTGCTGCGACTGCTGCTTCACTACCTTTATTGCCATGAACACCGCCACTTCGAGCGACCGACTGCGCATGAGTATCATCTGTCAAAACACAAAAGATGACAGGAACTTTAGATTTATTGAGGTTCAATTCTTTGATGCCACTGGTAACTCCTTGGCATACAAAATCAAAGTGAGCTGTTTCGCCACGAATGACATTACCTATAGCAATAATAGCATCTAAGCCTTTTCTTAATTTGCTGTTTTTTACTGGATAAGAAGCATACTGCATGTTTTTGCATCCGTAGATCAATTCAAAAGAACCAGGAACATTCATGCGGAAGATGCAATCTGCATCTATCCCACAATCCAATAAGGTCTCATGAGCTCCTTTAAAAAGATTTTCAGTGATGTCGTTGTTCCATTCAGAAACAACGATACCTATACGCATTTGTGTCGCGTCCGGAAGACTTTCCTTGTCGTAATTGGATAGATTTTTACCTGCAGTAGCCATCAATTATTAGTTAGAAGCTGCTTGAGCTTGTCCCAAAAGAACTTGTGCTGTTTTTGCTTCAACGGCATCTGGATAGGTTTCCTCAATTTGCTCTAAGGCAGTAATTGCTGTGCTGTAATCTCCAGTTTTCAAAGCTGCTTGAGCTGCTTTAAGAAGGTATTTAGGAGTAGAAAACTCGTTCTGGTTGGTATTGGCTGCGTTCATGTAATAGGATACTGCATCGCCAGTTTGTCCTGCTTGCATGAGGGCATCACCTATTCCTGCTTGCGCGATAGATTTTAGAACAGAGTCACCACCTTCATAAGCTTTTAAATAATCAATGGCGTTTTGAAGTTGATCACCACCTATATTAAGATAAGCCATTCCCGCTTGATAAGTTGCAAGATTTCCGGCATCAGTTCCTTGATATTCTTCTGCGATTTGAAGAAGGCCATATTTTCCATTTGCTCCTTTTAGTGCTATGTTATAAAGAGAGTCTTTTTCTTTCCCAGTAGAATTAAGAGCGAGATCATAATATTTATTAGCTTCACTAGATTCACCAAAAGCTTCTATTTGCTTGGGTTTCATCACAAACTGATTGTACGCCCAAGCACCTATAGCACCTATAGCTAATAGAGCGACAACTATAATAATCACCTTTTGGTTTTTCTCTATCCACTCTTCGGTCTTGCTCGCACCTTCATCTAGGGTACTAAATACTTCAGCCGTAGTCGAATCAGAATCATTAAAAAGTTCCTCCTGATCTTCATTTTCTGGTTTCGATTTGGGTTTGTATCCTCTTTTGTTATAAGTAGCCATAATAGTCTTTAATTGAGCGCGTAAAAATATAATTTTTATCGGTATATAAAAATGTGTGAAAGCTTTATTCTCTACCTTTTGTTAGGTTAAATTTGCGGGAGTGTGTTTAGGGTAGTGATTATCCTGCTTTCGCGAAAGCAAATTGATTACAAGTGCCTTATTCGTAAATAGTTACAACATATTTTATGCAGCTTCATTCCATAAGTCTTATTAACTATAAAAGTTTTTCTTCAGCCGATTTTGAGTTTGATGAGAAGATAAATTGCTTTGTGGGAAACAATGGTGTGGGAAAAACCAACGTTTTGGATGCAATTTATCACCTTGCTTTTGCAAAAAGCTACTTCAATCCTATAACGGTACAAAATATCAAGCATAATGAAGAATTTTTTGTAATCAATGGCAACTTTTTGAAAAATGAACAAGAAGAAAAGATTGTTGTTAGTGCTAAAAAGGGGGTTCAACGCGTGGTGAAGCGTAACGGGAAAATGTACGATAGGGTCAGCGATCACATAGGGCTTATTCCTCTTGTAATCATTTCTCCTGCAGATCGTGATTTGATTATTGAAGGAAGTGATACGCGACGAAAATTTCTAGATGGTGTAATTTCTTTAAGTGATTCCAAATATTTGATCAAGTTGATGACCTATAACAAGTTGCTTCAACAACGCAATGCGTTACTTAAATACTTTTACATGAACCGTACTTTTGACAGTACAGCTCTGTCTGTTTATGACGAGCAACTGGTTGATTTAGGAAGTTATATCCATGCCACTCGAACTGCTTTTCTAGAATCATTTACTCCTATTTTCAGGAAGTATTACCAACAAATTTCTCGTTCAGAAGAGGTAGTAGATATTTATTATAAAGCCGATTTTAACCAAAGGGATCCTGCTCAAGTTTTAAAAGATGCGCAACAAAAAGACATGCAGTTGCAGTATACCAGTGCAGGAACCCATAAAGACGATTTGTTGTTTTTGCTGGATGATCATGCGGTGAAGAAATTTGGTAGTCAAGGACAACAAAAGAGCTTTTTAACCGCTTTAAAATTAGCGCAGTTTGAATTTATCAAGCAAGAAAGTGGTACGGTCCCTATCTTGCTTCTCGATGATATTTTTGATAAATTAGATGCGTCTAGAGTTGCTCAAATCATTGATATGGTGAACGACGATCAATTTGGTCAGTTGTTTATAAGCGATACGCACCCTGAAAGAACAGAGGCCGTGATCAAGCAGACCCAGCAATCTTATAAGATTTTTAAATTATGAAAAAGATCATCTACCTAGTACTAGCAGTAGTACTGATTTCTTGCACGAGTAATGAAGAAAAAATAAAAGCCTTAGAAGGTTATTGGAATATAGATGAAGTCATTTTACCAAATGGGAGCGAGCGTGAATTTCCTTTTTCTAATCACATGGATCACTTTAAGATCGACGGATTCAAAGGCGTTAAAAACAGAGTAAGTCCAACTTACGACGGCAGTTTTGTAAGCTATGGAAATCCTATTTATTTTCAATGGGAGGAGAAAGATGGTGATTTAAGCCTTACCTTTCAAGAAGGCGATGGCGCATACACACAAACAGTAGAAAAAGCAACAAAAGAGATACTCGTCCTGCTACATGAGAATGGGACGCGTTACACTTACAAATCATATACCCCTAATGAGGAATAATAGAAAAGAAGATTTTGTGCGCATGAGCGATGTGTTGAGTGATTTTAAAGCTCAAGACAAGTTGCAAAAAGGTTTTGAGAAGGTCGATATAGAAGCTGCTTGGAAAGCGGTTATGGGAAGCGGTGTGTCAAATTACACCACTCAGATAAAGTTTACAGCGGGTACCTTGTTTATAAGTCTTTCTTCTTCTGTATTAAGACAGGAATTGCTTTACGGCCGAGCTAAAATAATTAAAAACCTCAACGATCATTTAGATCGTGAGATGATAGAAAAATTAGTATTGAGATAAAAACTATATTCATTTAGTTAGCCTTTGCAGAATTTATTGTTGACTAAAATTGCACTGGAGCACTGTCTACTTCTTCACTTGCTTTAATATCTCTTTGTTTGACCATTTCCTTTTTGAAGATACGCTCATAAAGTTCTTTAAGACTATTAAAGTCGATGCGGTATTGCAACCCTAAACCTTGGGTGTAATCTTCTTGTTGTCCTAATTGCTGTAAGGTGTTTTCTCGATTAAATAATTTTAACCGCAACGTACCATCTTCATTGATAAGAAATTCAATCTCTACATTTCCGATAACCGCACGTTCACTAGAACTCGTAGATCCTACTGGAACTCCTAATTTACCATTGATTAAAACACGATCTGTTATTTGTGTGCTTAGCGTTATTCCAAAACGGTCCGATCGTTGTAAATCAGAGTTGGGATTGCGCTCTGAAGCTTCATAACTCACGCCGAAATTCAATTTACTGTCTTCACGACTTACCAAATCATTTACAATTCCGGTAACACTTTCTACGACATTGCCAGTGACCGCATTTTGTCCTATACTATTGGGGTTGTAAAAGGAACCTATACTTACTAAAGATAAGGCTTGTAATTGTCTTTGGGATTTATCATCTAATCGGTATTGCAGCTCCGAGCTTACTACAGAATTGGTGTTAGGGAATCTGATAATAAATTCTGGGTCAAAAAAGCTAAGGTCACCTTGTAATTTAGTTAGTACTTCAACTGGAACTTCGGCGTTTAGATTAGGGTTGTCTAAAAGTATCGACGGATTTGCTCTAGTGGCATATACCGCCTCAACATCTATAGTGGCATTAGTAGGGTCTCCATTCCATTCCATAGTACCTCCTGGCTGAATAGTGAAGTTTTTATTGACGATGCCTGCATATTTGAAATTATAAATCCCCTCAGTCACGATAAAGTCTCCATTCATGATGAATTTACCATTGGTATTGATTTCTAATAGTAAGTTCCCCACACCTCTTCCTCGTAGGTAACTTCCATTAGTGGGATCTACGGTGATCTCTACTTCTGCAGCTGGTGTCACCTGGAGTTCAAATCGGAGTTCTAGGCCACTTATTTTATCTGTAATGACGGTTTCTCCAGAGATACGCGCTTTCTTTTCTTCAGGACTTAAGAAGTATATGGCAGAGGTATCTCCGAGAGATTCTCCATCATTGATAGGTACTTTAAAAACAGTTTCTTCTCCTGTAGTAGCGATCACATTAATCAAAAGCTCTTTTACAGGTCCAGTAATCGTTGCTTGACCATCTATAAATGCAGTTCCATAGTACAAAGCTTCTGGGGTCAACTTGGTGTCTAGGGCTAGCAATCTTTCTGATTCTACTTTCAAGTCCAGATCCCAAAACCCAAAGTTTTTGTGGTTAATGGCCCCAGATAATAATCCACGAGTATCGTATTTGGTATCCTGAAGTTGTAAATTGTTAAAATTAAAAGCGGTAGACGTGATGCTGACTTGTGAGTCATTTTCTATATCAAAGTCGGTATTTAAATAAGGAATGCGCATGCCAGCATCTCTCAATTTTAAAGATCCATTGATATCAGGAGCAGTAAGATCTCCTGTCAGACGTGCTTGTCCAGAGGTGAACCCTCTTATATTGTCTAATACCTCCCCGCCCAAAGGACTTAAGGCTAATAAGTTAAAATCTTTAAAAATAGCATTTACATTGATTTTACTATCCTCCCCACTAGTATCTATATAGCCTTGTGCGGTAAATGTTTTTTGAACGTCGTCTTTGAGCTGGGCATAAACATCATAAAGGCTTAAATCTTTGTTTCCAGCAACCGATAGTTCAAAATCTCCTAGAGGAGTTTCATTTACTTCTAAATCTTTTACCGTAACATCACTAGTGGGAGCATAATTCCCATTGGTTTGTTTTAAAGACAACACACCATCAATTCGACCTTTGAGTTTTAAACTATCAATAGGTGAAGTGAGACTAGAAATCCGAACATCTTTAAAATCTAAATGTACATTTTTATCATCTTTACCAGTAATATCGCCAAAAAGAGTGATCAATTCTTCTTGGTGTTTAACCACCAAGCTGTCCAACTTAAATGTTTTAAAATCGTGATCAAATTTTAGTTGCACCTCTTTATTGGCTTTGTTTAACAACCATTTTTGACCTTGAAAGATCACATCACTTTTTCTAATTCCTATAACAGATTGGTTCAGATTATTTACGGTGTGATAAAAGCTAAGATTGAATTTATCGGTATCTCTTGAAGAGCTATTAAACTTAGTACGGAAAAGTAATGTGTCTTTGTTTGTTACATTAATGAGCTGAAAGTCTTGGATGTCATAAATACTATTTTTAACGCCATCTACTTTAATAAAGGTATTGAATAAAGGGTTTTGGTTATTGATTTGTACGTTGACTTGATCCAGTTTTACGTCGTAAATTTTAATATATGGCGATCTAAATGTCATACGGAACTGGGCCTCGTTACTGGCTACTTGGCCTTTTAAAATCGTGTTTTCGCCTAGAGCGATACCTGGAAAAATAAGATCTGCTATTTTATCATGAATTTTAAATTCATAATCTAAATATTGATCTTGTGTGATATTTTTTGACTGGTAATTTGTGTAGACATTACCGATGCTATTTTTAAATAATTCAGGAATTTCAGCAATTTTAAAAACACCAGATAACTCTCCTTCTATAATATCGGTGCTATTTATAGAAATAAATCGTTCTTCATTTCTAAAGCTAGAATTAATACTGAAGTCGTCAAAAACATAAGTTTCATTAGGGTTTTTATAACTAGCATCGGTAATGTCTATGGTCCCTACAGCATCATCTAAAGTAGTACCCTGCATCTTCATAACAATACCCCCTTGAAGTATAGCGATAGAATCACGTTTAAAAATATTGATGGCATTTAAGTCAGCATACTTGATTTTTGCATTAAAGTCATAGGTGTTTACGGCAGCGGTAAAGTCGGCAAGACCGTCAAAATCCATTTGAAGATTAGGGTCATTTATAGATGCTTTACCATTAAATATTGGTTTTTTAAATTTGCCATTTACTCTAATATTGCGATAGGAATACCCATTAAAATAAAGTTGTGCAATGTTTCCTTTTAAGGTGGCATTGGCATTTTCGGGGTCAAATCCGCGACCGTTGACATCAAGATCTAAAGTGACTTTCCCCAAACCTTTTATACCTAATAAAGAACCCAAATCCAGGCGTTGAAATTTTATATTTCCGTTATAAGCAATAGTGCCACTTTGTATATTATCGAGCAGCAGATCTGATTTAAAATTTCCTTTACGACTGCTCCCAGAAAGTCTGGTGGCTACCTGATTGGCATTAACGCTTGCGTAACCTGTTGCTTTTACCGTCCCTAGTTGATTTAACTTTATTGGTAAAGTAGTTCCTAAAATATTGGGTAAGAATTTTTTAAGATCGGTAGTGCTGGCCTGCAGGCTGTTAAAGTCGCCTTCTATAAAAAAGTCATCTTCGTTCTCGATAAGATTTTTAAAGTGCATATTTCCATCTATAGTGATGTCACCTAAGGCGGTCGCAACAAGATCTTCTACTACAAAATCATTAAGGGGTCCTTTTAAGCGGCCTTTTAATTTTACCTTATCATTTTCTATAATTTCATTATAAAATTTTCTAAGCTCGTTAGTAGATAAATCGGCATTTTTAATATCAAAATCCCATGCTACTTTTTTTATAAACTCGGCAAAATCTTTTCTGTTATAGGATAATTTAAGGTCTCCTTCTATTTGAGAACCAGCTGTATTGATGATTAGGTTATCAGCAAGTAGTTGAGTAGGTGTGTAGGAGAAGTCTGCGTTTAAATTTTTAATCCTAAGGTTTTTATTCCCGTTAGCATCTGCTTTCATAACGCCTGTGTACATGTCAAAATCAGCTCCTTTTATTTTAGCACTAATTTCAGAGCCATTTATGGTCAGTCCGTCAGATTGAAGGTTCAAGTTTTGTGCTATAAAAGTTTCTGGGTATTTTAGATGTTCATCAATAATACGTATCCTGGAATTGGTAATGTTTAAGTCGTCTGTGGTGAGTTTAAAAGGGGTAGAGGAGCTTCCCTGACTAGTGCCAAATTTAGTTATAAATTCGTTGAGGTTGTCGTCTTTATCACCTTGGTACCTTTTCATATTCAGGTAGAGTCCATCTATGGAAGTATTCCCTAAATCTGGATGTCCAGCGATCATGTCCCCAAAACCAATAATAGAAGAACGGAGTTCTTTAAAGTAAATAATGGTATCCTTACGACTGTCTAAAGCTCTGGATTCCTTAAGGATAAGGTCTCCAGAAAAGGAAATGTCTATAGCTTTAATCTCTATATTTGTACCGTATTTGTTATTGAGATAAGAGGTGGTATACTGTGCTGCAGCTGTTTGAACTTTTGGAAATGAGAATGTTACTGCTAGTATTATAAATAATATAAGCAGCACTACCATTGCTTTGGCTAGTATTTTAAGAAGTTTCTTAATGATATATCCTTTACTTTTGCAAAGATTACAACTTTTATGCCTTAAAGCCTTCATGCAGACAAAAAATTCTTATATTCTTGCAATTGAATCTTCCTGCGATGATACTGCTTGTGCCATCCTTAAAAATGATCACGTATTATCTAACATAGTTGCGGGTCAAGAAATACACCTTCAGTACGGAGGCGTGGTGCCTGAGCTTGCTTCTAGAGCGCATCAATCGCATATAGTACCAGTGGTAGATCAAGCATTAAAAAAAGCAGGTATTACAAAAGAAGATTTAAGTGCTATCGCTTTTACAAGAGGTCCTGGACTTATGGGAAGCCTTCTAGTAGGAACCAGTTTTGCAAAGTCTTTAGCAATGGCATTAGAGATACCTCTTATCGATGTACATCACATGCAGGGGCATATTTTAGCACACTTTATAGATAACGGCCAAGAAAAACCTAAATTTCCCTTTTTAGCGGTCACTATAAGTGGCGGACATACCCAAATTGTAAAAGTGACCGACTACCATAAAATGGAAGTGATCGGAACTACACAAGACGATGCGATAGGTGAGGCTTTTGATAAAAGTGGCAAAATGCTGGGCTTGGGATATCCTGCAGGACCACAAATAGATCAACTTGCAAAAGAAGGGGATCCTAAAAAGTTTCCATTTCCTATTCCCAAAGCGCCAGATTTAAATTACAGTTTCAGTGGGTTTAAAACCGCCGTATTGTATTTTATACAGCGTGAGGAGAATAATAACCCTGATTTTATTAAAGAAAATCTCTTGGATATTTGTGCCAGTATACAGTATACCTTAATAAAGATATTGTTTCAAAAAGTCGAAAAGGCAGTACAACAAACGGGCATAAAAACAGTCGCTATAGGTGGTGGTGTGAGTGCTAACTCTGGAATAAGAGCAAAGTTACGGTCTTATGAAAAAAAGGGTTGGAATACCTTTATACCTCCTTTTGAATATACTACAGATAATGCCGCTATGATAGGAATTTCTGGATATTATAAGTTTTTAGATGGATATACAGCAGGAATGGAAACTACTGCCTCACCTAGAATACAGCTCTAATGCAATTATTTTATTATTCAGACATATCACCAGAATCCAACAGCTTGGAGCTGGATAAGGAACAAGCCAGGCACATGACTAAGGTGTTGCGCAAAAAAGTCGGTGATCAAGTTCACATCACCGATGGAGTAGGAAATCTATATGATGGCAGGATACATCTTGTGACTAGTAATAAATGTACTATAGCTATCGCTTTCGCGAAAGCAGATCCTCCTCCAGCATCAAAGTTGCATATCGCTATTGCCCCCACTAAAATGAACGATCGCATGGAGTGGTTTCTAGAAAAAGCTACAGAAATGGGGATTTCAAAAATAACGCCTTTATTATGTGAGCATAGTGAACGTAAGAAAATAAATCCAGCTCGATTTCAGAAAATTGTAATCAGTGCTATGAAGCAAAGCAATCAGTTGTATCTTCCAGTTCTAGAAGAGCTGACTTCTTTTACAGAGTTCTTAAAAACTGACCTAAATGGATTGAAATGTATTGCACATTGTGAAGAAACTGATAAGAAAATGCTTTCTCAACTCTTACATAAAGACCAAGATGTCACCATGATTATAGGACCAGAAGGAGACTTATCATTGACTGAAATACAAATGGCTTTAGAAAACGGCTTTATACCAACTTCTTTAGGATCTAAAAGGTTGCGTACAGAGACTGCGGGTGTTTATACAGCTGCTATTTTTAACGGTATTACTGAATCTTAGAAACAGAAGCTCCTACGATATTCAAGTTCTTATCTTGTAAGATGATAGCGACTTTAAATTGATCAGTCTCTTTTACATTAGGAGGTAATTCAAAAATATAATTTCCTTCAGAGTTTTCTGGTTGAAGTAGTACTCGGTCCATAACAATGTTGGTATTGGTCATCGTTTTGCCCCTGTTGGGACCGTTATTTATTGCTACATCATTAGAATTTAGGAGAAGTAAGGCATATGCTTTGTCATATTTTTTATTTGTAAACAGGTTGAAAAACAGATGAACAGATTCATTTTTATACCTTTTAATTTGAGGGACATTTAATTTTTCTATAATACTTTTCTTTTTTAAAGAAGAATTAAGCAATCTAATATTAGCACCATTAAATTCTGATTTTCCATTTATGACCATTTGAGGGGCATACAAATTGCGATCAAATATTTTTTCATAATTACGTTGGTAATTGGTATGGCTTGCATTTGAAAAGGTGTCTATCCATCCTAAATGATTCCAGTAATCAATATGATAGGACAAGACGATCACATTTTCATCATCTTTTACAATATTGGCAAGAAGGGTTGCCTTTTCGCAAGTGGGACAATTTTGTGAAGTAAAAAGCTCTAAAACAATAGGACTGCTTTGTGGTCCAATAGGCAAAGGCTTTGAGCTATTTTCAATATGCTGGAATACCAGTATACTCAGGGCTGCAGATAAGCTTAAAATGGGAATAAACAACTTATTCGAAGAAACTAAATTTATCATCGATTTGGGTAAGGGGAAATCAAATATAAAAACTAAACTTCTTAAATAATCATAAATTAGCCTTTTCTTATAATATTAATAATCAACATGAATTAAAATGTCAGATAAGTTTGTAATTTGCTAGCCTATGAAAAAAGCATTTCTTTTCATCTGCCT
>Ga0136655_1000038_pt1 | contig 49152 bp, 45 predicted proteins | sample CPBDNA_2_FD_94863 | JGI IMG/M metagenome (GOLD analysis project Ga0136655, IMG submission 94863) | Freshwater to marine salinity gradient microbial communities from Chesapeake Bay, USA - CPBay_Spr_15_0.8_DNA (version 2) | ecosystem: Environmental > Aquatic > Marine > Coastal | place: USA... | reverse complement strand
GTAACTCCCTAAGGGATATTCAAATATTTGTGGGTCTGTAATGAAACTTGCCATTCTGGATTTTCCATTACAAATGCTGTAATGAACGGAATCATCTTTTCGCGCACTGACCACTCTGGTTGTAAGAAAAGCTTGCAGGTAGCAGATACTTTTTGAGCTTCCGCTTTCGCGAAAGCGAGATCATGACGATTAAAAACGATTACTTTAAGCTCGTGCGCTGCTAGATAGACTTCTTGCAGTGGCATTTTTGCTTTCTTAGGAGATAAACAAATCCAGTCCCACTGACCTGTAAGCGGATAAGCACCGCTTGTTTCAATATGAATATCAAGACCTGCATTTTTCAAACCTGTAGTAAGGGGTTCCATGTTCCAAGTAAGCGGCTCTCCACCTGTCACTACAATTGTTTTACTGTATTTAGCCGCGTTAGCAACAATGTGATCTACTCCAGTAGGCGGGTGCTTTTCTGGCGCCCAACTTTCTTTAACGTCACACCAATGACAGCCTACATCACAACCACCTACTCTAATAAAGTAAGCTGCACGACCCGTGTGATATCCTTCACCTTGAATCGTGTAAAACTCTTCCATTAATGGCAACATGGTGCCTTTTTCTACTTGTTGCTGTACGGTTTTTTCTAGCATGCGGCAAAGATACGTTTTAGCAGTTGTTTTCATTAAACTTGAAGCTGTTTAAAACGATTTTAACTAGTGTTGAGCGTCATTAATTCAAAATACGTGCTCTATTCTGCAAAGTATACTGTGTTAAAAAATTGGCGGATGTCAAAAAAAGAATTTTTTTTCCAATAGATTTCGAAAGTATGCAACGCCTAAAGGTATTTCCCTCCATTTTTGGGCTGCCAAATTCAATGGAGAATCACTCACCAAAGCCCACGTCAAGATCCCTTTAAAAACCATAAATCGTCAACGCCTTGTTACAGAGCTACTGGAACTGGAAAAACTACAAACACTTCAAATTATCGCAGAGCAACTGTCGCAACATGGTGTACCTTCTTTATTCATGGATATAAAAGCGGACCTTTCTGGTATTGCAGCTCCAAGTCCAGGGCATGCTAAGATCGATGAGCGTCATGAAAAAATAGGACTAGATTTTAAAAAACGAAAATCCCCAATGGAAATCTTGACCATTTCTGAGCAAGATGGAATAAAAATGAGAGCTACCGTGAGCGAGTTTGGTCTGGTATTGCTACCTAGAATTCTCGATGTTACAGAAACACAAGCTGGAATTATCTCTGTGGTGTTTAAATATTGTGACGATAACGAAATGCCTTTACTGGATCTTGAAGATCTAAAAAAGGTATTGCAATACGCTACAGGAGCAGGGAAAGATGAGTTTCAATCAGCTTACGGGCGTATTTCCACTTCTTCTACAGGAGCCATTCTAAGAAAACTTATTGAACTGCAACAACTAAGGTGCATAATAATTTTTTGGAGCACCTAGTGTTATAAGGAGAAGACAAAATCTAAAAACATCAAGAAAGCAATAAATAGGTATCACATAAAGTCACACTGAAACCGATAATGATTATGCCACCAAAATTTTAATCTCCCTAGAAATAGAGGAGGTCCATATTACTGCTCACAACGAATAGGAAAACTTGATCCACTAGCAGCTATCTTGACGCCCTCTTCCTACGGGCGTATGGCACCTGGCACATAAAAAACTGGACCACACTGATGTAAAGGCTATACTTAATGATCAACACAATCAGAAAATCAACACTAAGATGCTAAAAAAAATACAAGAAAAAATCGATCAGGAAAATGCAGAAAGTACCAAGAAAAAACGGCGGGTAAAAATGCAACAATCAGCAAATCTTATCGCTCACCTGCGAGCCCGTGTCAGCATCCTAGCGTGAAGCAACTTATCAGTACATCATCTAGAAAAGGAGTTATGAAGGATTTTGGTGAATGGTAAAAACAATTTGAGAATTAAAATAGTTGGGAACCTATTAAAATAGTTAAACCAAAACTCGCGTAGTTGGAACAGCAATTGTAATTTTACATTCTTAAACAACAATATGAAAAAAGTAGTAGCATTAGTAGCAGTAGTTGTCATATTAGCTAGTTGCGCTAAAAGTCAGGATCCATTTGAATGGAATAAAGAACGCGTAGGTCATCTTACCAAAGGCATGAAAGTGTATCAACTGGACAGTATTTATGCCAATGACAGTATCGTGAGGCAATTAAAAGGAGATGAGTTCAGCAATGGTGCCAACCTTATTGAAGTCTATGAAAAAGGTGGAGCGCATCTATTAACGCTCACACCAAGTGAAGCATTAGACAGTACCGCAACGATAGAAAACATCATTATACGTGACGAGCGATTTATCACCAGTAAAGGAATCACTAAAAACAGCAGTTACAAAGACATTAGTGCTGCCTACAAAATAAGCAGTGTGGACAACATGATCGATGATGCAGTTGTTTGGGTAAACGATGAGAATTTCTATTTCTCTATTTCGAAAGATTATTTGCCTGCCGATGTGAAATTTGATATTAGTGCTTCTATTGAAATAACAATGATTCCAGCAGAGGCGATTCCCCAATATATGTTTGTGTCATGGTAAGTACTTCTTCATGAAAAAAATACTACAAAAAGCCATACCTAAACTGTATGGCTTTTATTTTAATGCGTTACACCTGTTCTCTAAAGAAAAGGCAGCAGCGGTTGCTCTTGAGGTTTTTAGTACTCCCAGAAAGGGCAAGGTCTTAGAACACCAAAAAGACTTTCTTTCCACGGCAAGAACTCAGCAAATAGCTTTTGAAGACGGATTATTTATGTTGTACCACTGGAAGGGAACTGGTCCAACGGTGCTACTCAATCACGGTTGGGAGTCCAACAGCTTTAGATGGAAATATCTTGTGGATCCTTTACGAAAATTAGACTATAACATCATCAGTATTGATGCTCCCGCCCATGGACTTACTGACGGAAGTTTATTTACAGCAGTCAAGTATTCTAAAATCATCAAGACTACTATTGAATTATATGAACCCCAAATAGTAATTGCTCATAGTGTAGGAGCTATGGCTACTGTTTTTCAAGAGTCAAAAAGCCCGCACGCTTTCGTAAAAAAATTAATCCTACTGGGAAGCCCAAATCGACTTGAAGTAATCATGGAAAATTATCAAGCTCTAGTAAGTTTTAACGATGCCGTCTACAAGAGCTTGAATGATTTACTCAAAAATAATTTTGGTTATTTTATAAAGGATTTTAATACAGCCGACTTTGTTCAAAAGATTAGTGCCCCAACCTTATTGATTCACAACCCTAATGACCTTATTGTTCCTTTTCAAGCAATGAAAGAAATTGCTTCCGCAATGCCTAATGCCACAACATACAGCTCAAAAACTGGTGGTCACAGCTTGTATACCCAAGAGGTTATCGATGAAATCGTTAAGTTTTTAAATAAAATGTAACTCAATTTGTGTTAGCTCATTTATTTTTCTTAAATTTTTACTTTAAAGTTAGGAAAAATAAAGCTTGTCAACATCTTGCATAATCACTATAACATATGACTAATCAGATACCTACTAATCAGATACGGCAGCTCTTTACATTATTGGTCATTTTATGCATTATTATCCTAATAGGAAAAGAATTAGTTCCTTATTTAGGAGGTGTTTTAGGAGCGATTACTCTTTATGTATTGTTAGAACCTTTACAAAAATGGCTGGAAGAGAAAAAATGGAGCCCCGCTATGGCCTCCTCCTTTTTGATCTCTTTGTCTTTTTTAATTATTCTGTTACCTATTGCCGGAATAGGAATAATGATGAGCGCAAAAGTAAAAACTACTTTGCAACATAGCACAAAGATTATAGATGCCTTTAAAACAGAAGCAGCCAAAACAGGAGACCTTATTGGAATAAATTTATCGCAACATATAAATTCTAGTGAGTTGAGCAACTGGATTTCTAAAAACATTCAAAATTTAGCCAACTCGAGCCTTTCTGTATTTATTTCTGTAGGGATCTTGCTCTTCCTTTTATACTTTATGCTAGTGGAACGAGAAAAATGGCTAAAAGCAGCTGTCACTTACATGCCCCTTAACGAAATAAATCTAAATACCATAGGTAAAGAAAGTATTGATTTAGTAAAATCTAACGCCATAGGAATTCCTCTAGTTGCCTTACTTCAAGGCGTGGTTGCGTTAGTAGGTTATTTGATTTTTGGTGTCGAAAACCCCATGTTTTGGTTTGTCATTACCACTATAGGAAGCATGATACCTTTTGTAGGAACTGCTATAGGAATTTTACCCGTTTGCATATTGTTATTTTCTCAAGGGCAAACCAGCGCAGCAATTGGGATTTTAATTTATGGACTAATAGTGGTGGGGTCTACAGATAACCTTTTTAGACTTGTTGTGCAAAAACGTCTAGCAGATGTGCATCCCTTAGTTACTCTAATTGGTGTTGTTGTAGGCGTGCCACTTTTCGGCTTTATAGGTCTTATTTTTGGACCACTTCTAGTAAGTTTGCTTTTACTATTGGTAAAAATGTACAAGAATGAATATGGGCGACAAGAAGAGACGATATAGTCTTGTTAAATCGCCTGTTTATTTTTTAAGATTCCTTATTTTTAACGCCAAATAAAAATGGAATGAGTAAAGAAGTAAAACTCCAAGATAAAATAGACCAAATCTACATCGAACAACGCAAATTGTTTATTTGGGGAATGGTAGATGAGAAGACCGCCAGACACTGTGTGGATAGATTGTTGTACCTAGATTCATTAAACAATGAAGAAATCACTTTTGTGATCAATAGCCCAGGCGGTTATGTCACTGCTGGATTTTCTATTTATGACACGATGAAAGAAATTAAAAGTCCTGTAAGTACGGTATGCAGCGGTCTTGCTGCATCCATGGGGTCTATATTGCTTTCTGGTGGTGAAAAAGGACGTCGCTTGATTCAAAAACACGGTCGTGTCATGATACACCAGCCTAGTGGTGGTGCTCGTGGAACTAGTGCAGATATCGAAATCACTGCTAATGAAATTCTGAAAACTAAGGAATTGAGTGCGCAATTACTTGCTGATAACTGTGGCCAGACCTTTGAAAAAGTTATGAAAGATTTTAATCGCGATTACTGGCTAGGAGCTGATGAAGCTGTTGCTTACGGGATCGTAGATGGTATTATATAAATATAATCACACCTATTTTAATGAGCCAGCTTATCTTTAAGCTGGCTTTTTGTTTAAAAAAATGACGACTAGGGCCTTTGCCGACAACAATTTCACAACTCTACCTATGCTTTGTTCTTATATGCACTCTTATTTGATCTTATAGGTACCAAATCAAATGTTGACGAGATTTCCCTACCACAATAAAAACTTCTCAGACATTTTACTTGTTCTTATTGAAAAGATAGTGGTAACAATTATTTATTTTTTATATTCCAATAAAAGAAATTAAATGAAATTAACTCCTTTCCACCTTGCCATTCCTGTTAAAGAAATCACCACCACTCGTGATTTTTATCGCGATACCTTAGGCTGTAAAGAAGGTCGCAGCTCTGATCATTGGGTGGACTTTGATTTCTTTGGCCATCAATTAGTCATTCATGTTACCGAAGAAGCTCAAAAAGCAGCAATAAATGCTGTAGATGGAAAAGCTGTTCCTGTTCCACATTTTGGTGTGGTTCTCGAGTGGGATATTTTTCACGCTTTCGCGAAAGCGGTAAAAGAAAAAGGCGTAGAATTTATAATTGAGCCATATATAAGATTTGAAGGATTGCCAGGTGAGCAAGCGACCATGTTCTTCCAAGACCCTAGCGGTAATTCATTAGAATTCAAATCTTTCAAAGACTTGAATCAACTATTTGCGACATGAGATTATTTAGAAAAAAAACAAGCCTCCCAGACGAGGAATACACCCTTGACGCTGTAGATCAAACTACTCTAGAAGACGTAGATGAGGCCATCGAAAAAGAAGAAAGTATCTCTGCCAAGATTGCGCATTCTGGCTTTCTAAAAAAACAGGTCAAGGTTGCGCAGATCATGTTTATGATGATCAAGGATTTCCGTAAGGGAGTTTATAATAATATCCCTTGGTTTACCATTGCTGCGATTACCACAGCGCTATTGTATATTTTTATGCCACTTGATTTGATTCCTGATTTTATCCCAGGACTAGGTTTTATAGATGACCTTACTGTAATTTCTTTTGTAACTGGCTGGATAGAGACCGACTTACACAAATACCTGGACTGGAAACTCAAAGAAAATAGTCCTGCTGAATAATGATCAACAGGACTTATTCAAATTGATAGTATTATTTAGCAGTGTAAACAAGTTCGCCATTAGAATAAGTGGCGCGTACTTTCATTTGCGGTATTTCTTCTACTCGCACAGTCATTAAATCTTGATCCAATAATATAAAATCGGCTGCTTTTCCTACTTCTAAACTGCCTTTTTCATTTTCTTCAAAATTAGAATAAGCCGCCCAAATAGTCATTCCTCTTAGTGCTTCTTCTCTAGAAAGTGCTTGATCTGCGAGGAACCCATTTTCTGGATAACCACTGGTGTCTTTTCTAGAAACAGCTGCATAAAAGGTCAAAAATGGGTTTACTTGTTCCACTGGATAATCTGTTCCTAAAGCTAGCATTTTAGATTGTTGAAGTAGTTTCTTATAAGCATAAGCACCTTTGATGCGCTCTTCTCCTACTCGATCTTCTGCCCAATACATATCACTGGTGGCGTGGGTAGGTTGCACTGAAGGCAACACATTTTCTTCATCAAAAAATTCAAAGTCTGCAGGATCGACAATTTGTGCATGCTCTACTCTCCACCTCCTGTCCTTTTGATCGCTTAGTAAATCTTTATAGGTTTTTAATACCACGTAGTTAGCGCTATCTCCTATAGCGTGTGTATTCATTTGATATGCTGTTGCAGCAATGCGTTTGGCCACCGCTTCAAGATCGTCGACACTGCTCAACAAAGCGCCAAAATGATCCTGCCTGTCTGAGTAAGATTCTTTCATAGCCGCACCACGACTTCCCAATGCACCGTCAGCATAAAACTTTACAGACCGCACATTTAATCGATCTGTTTTAACAATGCCTTTATTTAAATAATAATCTAGATTCTCAGGAGTATTGCTGATCATTGCATAGACCTTCATCTTTAAAACTTTTGCTTGTTGAAGGCTGTCTATTAATTCAATAGTAGACCTCATCAATCCAGCATCATCTACCGTAGTTATCCCATAACTAAAATTGATATCCTGCGCATCCATTAAAGCTTCTATATCCTCTTCAAGGCTTGCAACAGGAAAAATACCTCTAACCAGGTTCATAGGGTTATCGATAAGAATGCCTGTTAGTTTCCCATCCTTCTGTTCTATATCACCACCAGAAAATGAAGTGTTGGTATCAATACCAGCCATTTTTAAGGCTGCTTCGTTTACAATCATGGCGTGTCCATCAATTCTTGTTATGGCCACCGGCGTGTCTGGAAAGAGTTTGTTGAGTTCTTTGTTAGTTGGATATTCTTTAACCTCCCAATCATTTTGATCCCAACCCCTACCTATAATAAAGGCTTTATTAGTTGCTTTTTGAAATTCCTGAATGTGGTTCAGCACTTCTTGATAACTGGCAGTACCTACAAGATCTACTCGTTGTGCTTGCTGACCTAATCTGTAAAAGTGACAATGCGCATCTATCAACCCAGGGAATATATACTTTCCAGAAGCATCGACCGTTTTAGAAGCGATCAAATTTTTTCTATCCAACTCCTCCTCCGAGCCTATAAAAACGATTTTACCGTCCTTAACAGCCATAGCAGAAGCGTTAGAAAATGCATCATCTACACTGTAAATAGTTGCATTTTTAATAATAAGATCTGCAGTAGGCTGAGGTTCTTGTTGACAAGAAACGACACAACTAATCATTAAGAAAACTAAAAACTTTTTCATGCCCTAAAAATAGGTTGTAAATTTTATTAAAGCAATTATTCGAAAAGTTTGTAATTCTAATCAAAGAACTCATTTTAACCACTACTTCCGTTAGTAACAGCATCTGCCTGATGTAGTTTTACAAAACTAAGGTAGGCATAGGTGCGTAAAACAATCGCTGACGAGTCTTGATCGAAAGATTTTATGGTTTTGAAATCTAGTCGATTTAGGTTGTATTTAGTTCTGCCCTTTGAAATAAAGCGGCATAAAAAAACTCACTCTAAATTTCTAGAGTGAGTTTTATATGGAACTATTTTATATTTATTCCGCTTTCGCGAAAGCGAAACTTTACAAATCAAATTTATAAACCGCTCCTCCGAGAATCTGCAAATTCTGAACTGGATAGTCTAAGTAATATTCATAGGTACCCCCTGTTAAATTATGACCGCGCAAGAAAGCTGTTAACTTAGGATTGATTTTGTAATTGATATCTAGGTTAAGGTCTATAAAAGAGTCCAAAGTTTCAGCTCCTACACCATTTCTAAAGGCCTCTCTTTCTCCAACAACATAGAGGGTAGTACCTACATTCCATTGATCGGTGATCTGGTAGTTACCTACAAGGTCTGCTGTGAATTCTGGCAAGTGAGACGCCACATTGTTAAAGGAATCGCCATTCTGTACTTCATAACTAAAACCTGTCGCATTTAAGGTCAGGTTGAAAGCTGTATTTACATCAAAGCTTAAGCTAGCTCCGAAATGAGTGGTATTCAAATCAGCATATTGCGTATAGAATACATTGCCATATTGGTAAGCTTCCACTCCTGCAGTGAATAGTGCTCCAATATCCTTATTATAAAAATACCTGTCGTGTTCTATTTTATAACCTCCAAATACTTGGTAACCAAAATTTTCAGAGAGTTTTCCTTTAACACCTAATTGCGCATCTACTAATCTGTTGGTAGGGGCTACAGTAACTGCTGGGGCTAGAAATACATTTTCCTCGGCAAATTGTTGAAGAGAATTCATATCCAGACCACCACCAATAGTAGCATAAGGAATCAACAGATCATCAACTACTATATAACTAGCAATTATATCTGGATATACATATACATCACTTTCTGAAGCCTCGTTGTTGTTTAAATAATTCACTGTTGCTCCTAACTTGACTTTATAGTGATCCCCATAAAGATGGATGCCCGGGTTCAATCCTACTTTTAAATAAGAGTAGTTTTCTGGAGCTGGAATCAATCCTTGTGTGTCAAAGCTACCGCTTAAATAATCTAATTCTCCTCCAAGGGCAACTTCAGTTTCCATAATATCAAAACCAAATTGAGGTAACGCGCTAATACGTATCTCACTAGCATCGTAACTAGAAGTCGTTCCCCTTAAGTTGATATCCATATCCTTAAAAACACCATCAAAAAAAGTAGCCTTACCACCAAGACCATAAGACAAATAGTTGAATCCTACATCAGTATCTTCTGTTATTGGGTTGGTTGTATTCTCATAATCTCCATACCAATTAGCTCCTTGATATCTTGCTCCAGCAGTAATTCCCCAGTTCATCTCTCTGTTGTGCTGTCCATAAGAAACATCTAAAGAGGTGTCTGAATAAGAGTCATCAGTAATAACTTCATTTATACCGCCTTGAGAAGAGTTGTGATTAAAAAAAACACCCAGATCGCTGTCTTTATCTACTTCAAAGTTAGCGGCAAATTCACCCAATACATTTACATAATTACCTAGACCTAGTCTCGCATAATTTTTAAAGTATTTATCCCTCTTAGCAGGTTTTAATCTGGAGAGGGTTCCTTTTGCAGGCGTAAAAGTACTGGCTACAGGAACTGAAAAAATACTATAAGTAACCGGTTTCTTTTTAAGCTTAGTAGTGTCACTAAAAGTAGGATTGCTTTTTACTTTAAAAGCATCACTAATAGAAGGATCATAAGGTTTAACGAGTGTAATCGTCCCTCCATTTAATTTGTTCTCCTCTTCCTCTGTGGTTTGAGCAATTGCGATGGTTGCAGTTAAAGCAACGACAGCAAGAATGGTGTTTTTTATATTGAAATTCATTAGTTGCTAGTTTTGACTTGTCGGTATGACAGATGAATTTGTTTTTGCAGCTTCCGTTTTAATTTTAGAAAGCTCATTTTGGGCTGTTGCAACCACATCAGGGTATTGCTTAAAATTGGCCACAACAGCATCGAGAATAGTGGTTGCATTAAGGGTTTGATTCAACGCATGGTAACTTTGCGCCATAAGCACCAAGCCTTTAGCACTCCATAATTTATAACCTCCATAGTTTTTACTCAATCCGTTTACCGTAGTAATTACCGCTTCGTGTTTTCCTTCTTTATTTTCAAAATAAGCTTGGTAATAGATTGCCTCTGCAGCAAGACTTCCAGTAGCAGTCTTCGCTACTTTTTCATAACCAGCTTTTGCCGCTGCCTCATCTCCTTGTTTCCAAGAAGATCGAGCGATGATGATCTCTGCATCAGACCTTACGTTGTTTTCAATACTAGAATCGCTCAAAACTTTATTAGCATAGGTAACAGCCTCTCGATATATTTCTGTTTCATAATACACCTTCATCAAGTTTGATTGTGCATAAATCACATTTTGAGGGAAGTCTGCTAATTGCTCGAGTTGCTTTAATACCGGAATCGCTTTTACATAATCTTTTGTCTCCAAGTGAATTTCACTAAGTCTCGCAAGTGCTTGCTCGGTAAACTCGCTGCGCTCTTTGCTAATAACGTAGTCATAATGAACAATGCTTTCGAGCTTTTTATCTTGAGAAAATTGCGCCTGTGCTAGATAGAAATGCGCTTTTAAAGCATACTTACCATTTGGGAATTGTTGTAGGTACTTAGTCAATTCCCTTACCGTACCCTTCATATCCCCTTGGATAAATGGCTGCTCAGCACTTTCATAAGCCGTATCATCCAGCTCGTTATCCGTCACCTCTACTCCATCGAGACCTCTCACCCATACTGCATAATCATTGGTGCGTCCTTGATCAATGTACACTTGTCTGGCACTACTGATTGCCTGCACCGCTTGTGGTGTTCCTGCATACTTCTCAGCAACTTGTTTGAACACTGTTAGAGAGACTTCCAATTTGCCCTCATTATACAATTGCAGTCCTTTACGCATCATCGCTTGTGAGGTATAACTGCTGTTAGGGTACTCTCTGATGAGTTTTTCATAGGTGCGTACTCCTTGCGCAGTTTGATTGGTATTGATGTAGGTATTTCCTAATTCATACAGCACATCATCGCGATAACTTGAAGTTCTAAACTTGGTAATGAATTCTTCCAAATCTTCAATCTTGCGTTCATTCCTTTGCACAAAACCGTAGGAAATTGCTTTTTGAAAAGCAGCGTAATCTGCATTAAAACCATTCATTTCTATTGCTTTATTATAAGCCTCCATTCCTGGCCAGTAATTTTTTGTCACAAAGTTGGCATCTCCTATTCTTAAGTAAGCGTCATTAAGGCGCAGCGTATTGGTTTTGGCTGAAGCTTGTTGAGAGTAAGCAGTAAAAGATTTGATAGCTTCATCATATTTTTTAAGCTTGAATTGGGCATACCCCATATCGTAGTTAAGTAAATCATCTTCTTCTATAGGAGTATTTATAGCCTGCACCTTTTTAAAGTTATCGGAAGCACCTTCAAAGTCATTTAATTCATACCTGCTTTCTGCTTTCCAGAAAAGGGCTCTTTTCTTCAATTCTGCGTCACTAATATAATCAATAGCCTTGTTTAGATTGGTTAACGCATCTTTATAGGCTCCAGCGGTAAATAAATTAAGTCCATAGAACAAAGCTACTTTTCCATAAACCTCTTCATTTCCTTTTATTCTTCCGTCTTCTAATAGCTTGAGAGCTTCTTGATAATTTTTTGAAGAGAAGTAAGAATCGATTAACAAGGCATTCATTTCTTGGCTTTTATCACTATCGGGATACGCCTCTAAATACTGAAGAATCACAGCAGGAACACTCTGGTAAGGGTTGCCATTTTCATAACTCAGCTTTGCGTAGTTATAAGCTGCATCTTTAGAAATTTGATCGTCAAGACCCATCTCATGTGCCTTTTTAAAGGCATTGAGTGCATCTTCATTTCGGTTTAATTTGATATAGCTTTGTCCTAAATGATAGTAAGCATTTTGGGCGGTAGCGTTGACACCGTCAATGATTTTATTAAACGTCTCTACGGCTTTCTCAAAGTCACCTTGCTTGTAATAGGCATATCCTAACTGGTAGTAATCGTTATTATTCCAGCGACCACGAACTCCTTTGTACTCTATGAGATAAGGCAATGCCTCTTGATACTTTTCTTGATTAAAAAGTGACTGACCTATAATTCGGTTTAATTCTGATTGCTCCTTGCGATTAGATTTAGGCAATTGTGTCTTAGCAAGCTCAATGGCTTTATCAAACCTTCCTAATTTATAATTTAAATCTGCTTGATAATAAGAAAGCTTTTCATCTGTTTCTGGAGAAGCGCCTACTTCATCAAAAAGATCACTAGCTTCTTGTAACTCATCACCTTCGTAGGCAATATATCCCAGATAATATTTTGCTTTACTTCCATACTCCTTATCATCACTTACCCGATTAAAAAAGGACTTCGCCTCATCGTACTTTCTGGACTGCACTAAAGTGTAGCCTGTATTGAAATAATACCGATTGATTTGCTTTCGCGAAAGCGTTTCCACCGCTACTTTTTGGTACCATATAGCCGCTTTTCTATAATTAGCATTATTAAAATAATAATCTGCCACATCTATAATCGCAGAATTTTTCTTGGTGGAAGTTGGGTATTGTTCTACAAATCGCTCTACTAAGTAGTCGGCATTGCGTTGGTTGAGTCGTACGGCACAATTTGCTATGTAGTAGGCAGCATTACCTTTTACTACTTCATCCTTAGATACCTCCATCACTTTTTCAAAGAGACGTTGTGAAGCGAGGTATTGATCTTCCTGATAAAGATCCAAGGCTTGATTGTAGGTAGTGAGATCATCAGTAAATATTTTGGACTGTTGCGCGGCAGCAATCGTAGTAAAACTCAATACAAACAACAGCGTCATTGCTAGTTTTCTCATAATAAGAAGGATTCTAATTGTTAAAGTAAAATTATGATTTCCAAAGATAGAACGCCTTAAAAGCTCATTAATTATTCATAATCTTATCCACATCTTGATTAACTTTACATCAAATTAACTTTTTTATGTCCGATCACGTTTTATCATTAAGTAAAGTAGATGTTTTCCAAAAGGATAACCTGATTCTAAAAAATGTCAACTTAAAAATTAAGAAAGGGGAATTTGTCTATTTAATAGGTAAAACAGGTAGTGGAAAGAGTTCTTTAATGAAAACTTTATACGGAGATATCCCCCTTATAAAAGGAGAAGCAATGATTGTTGATTTTGATTTAGCCCGCTTGCGCGAAAAGGAAATACCACACCTACGTCGTAAACTAGGGGTTGTTTTCCAAGATTTTAAACTATTATCAGACCGCACGATCAATGATAATTTAAAGTTTGTTCTCAAGGCAACTGGATGGAAAGAAAAAAAAGAAATGATGATGCGTATAGAAGAAGTTCTCGATAAAGTGGGTATGAAAACTAAGGGTTTTAAATATCCTCATGAACTTTCTGGTGGGGAACAACAACGCGTCGCTATAGCTAGAGCATTATTAAATGACCCAGAATTAATCATTGCAGACGAGCCTACCGGAAACCTAGATCCACAAACCAGTGTAGAAGTAATGGAAGTTTTACAACAAATCAATAAAAACGGAAATACCATTCTTATGGCTACTCACGATTATGCATTAATTCTTAAATATCCTGCCAAAACACTAAAGTGTGACGACGGAGAAATATTTGAGGTCGTACAAAAAGCTGTTTGAAACGCGAACTGCATATTATAAGTTTTGACATTCCGCTTCCGGCAAATTACGGAGGTGTTATCGATGTGTTTTATAAAATAAAGGCATTGTACCAACAAGGGATTGAAATCACCCTACACTGTTATCAATATAGTGACCGACTTCCTCAAGAAGAACTTAAACAGTACTGCAAGGAAGTGTATTACTACCGCCGCAAATTAGGATTTTGCGGGATTTCTAGCCATTTACCTTATATTGTGTATTCTAGAAGAAGTAAAAAACTACTGTACCGTTTGCAAATGACTGATGCTCCTATTTTATTTGAAGGCTTGCATACTTGCTATTACTTAAATCATGAGTCTTTAAAGAGTCGTTTTAAAATAGTAAGATGTCATAATATCGAACATGAATATTATAAAAAACTAGCTCAACATAGTTCCTCAACAAAAAAACTTTTTTTTCAAACAGAGAGCGATCGCTTGAAACGCTATGAGTCGGTGCTAGAAAACGCTCAAGTTTTAGCCCCTATATCAGACGAAGATCAAATTTATTTTAAGGCTAGCTATACATTACCAAAAGTAAAAAAGATAAGTGCATTTCATACAGACCAGGAAGTGACAAGCCTTTTAGGGAATGGAAATTACAGCTTATTTCACGGAAGTTTGAACGTGAGTGAAAACGACCATAGCGCTAGGTTTCTAGTAGCGCATATTTTCAATGATCTCGATCATCAATTAATTATTGCGGGTAAAAAACCCTCTTTTGAACTACAAAAGCTCTGTGCTAAAAAAGATAATGTTACATTAGTGCGCGATCCAGATAGGAATCAGTTAAATGACCTTATCGCAAATGCCCACATCCATTTGATGCATGCTTCTCAAAAAAGCGGATTGAAACTAAAATTATTGAAAGCTTTATTCTCAGGAAGGCATGTTGTCGCAAACAAAGACATGGCAACTGAAAAATCCATCTCTGACCATGTAGTTATGGTCAACTCTAATACAGAGTGGAAAGAAGCTGTAATAAAATTAATGAAGCAAGCTTTTGACGAAGACCTATTGCACCAACGCATAACCACAATGAATGAATTTAAAAATGACAAAAGCGCAACACTCCTTACAGACACCATAACATTCTAATTATCAAAATACTCGTTCACATACCCCTTTTTAACAAAGCAGCTACCATATTACGTGCTATTAATAGTGTATGTAATCAAGATTATACAAATTTTGACCTGCTAATTATCGATGACGGCTCCACCGATGAAAGTTTAGACCTCATCAAACATTTTAAAAGTGACCGAATTTTAATTTATTCTCAAGAGAATACAGGGGTTAGTGCTACTCGTAACTGCGCGTTAAAATTTGCAATTGACAAACATTACGACGGCATTGCCTTTCTTGACGCCGACGATTACTGGTGGCCCAATCACCTCTCTTTACTGACACAACTATTTACCAAATTCCCTGAAGCACAAGCTGTCGCCTCAAATTATAATTTAAAAAGATCTCGTAAAACATTAGAAACCCAATGGAGCGGTTTTAAAAATGAAAAGGACCAACTTTTAGAACATTTTTTTGAGCACAATTACTTAAATAGTATATGCACTTGTTCTACGTTAATGATTAAAACGGAAGCTATTGAAAAAGTGGGGTTTTTTAATGAGCAAGTAACCCATTTTGAAGACATCGATTGGTTCACCAAGATAGGAATGAATTTGAAGGTAGCTTTCAGTTTTCGAGTAACCACAATTATCGATGAAACAGCAGAAAATCGCTCTGATCAAACCGATATGAACAACAGGTGTTTACCAGATTTTTCTTGTTATGAGACCGAAATCAAAAAACATCAAGGATTACAAAAATACCTGGACTTGAATCGTTTTTCTATTGCACTTGCTTATAGAATGGAAAATGACATCAGAAATGCTGCTTTTTATCAACAAAAAATCAATTTAAGAAATTTAAGCCTCAAACAACAAAAACTTTTACTCATGAGCGGGCTGCAGCTTAAATCCTTAAAACACACTCAAAAGATTTTGGGAAATCTGGGATGGCATCTCCGAACAGGTAATTAATGCCTATTAAATAAAACCTAAGGTGGTCTTAGAATAGAAGACCGCTTTATCTCTGATATAGTCTGGTTCCTCAAATTCGTGAGAAGCCAAAACAAGACACATAGCACCACTAGAAAAGTCTGAGAGCTCTCTCCAGACCATCGTTGGAATTAACAGGCCTTTATTGGGCTTATTCAAAACAAGGGTCTGTTTTTCTTTTCCATTGTCTAATTCTACCGTAAAACTACCAGAAATAGCTATTAATAACTCCATACATTCGATATGGGCATGACCACCACGATGAGAATCGCTAGGAACGTCGTACAAATAATAAACACGCTGGATTTTAAACGGAATGGTGTCTTTTTCCAGTACCGCTAGATTACCACGTGGGTCTGTTATTTTAGGAATGTCTATGATTTTATAATCCATTGCTCAAAGATACTATTGTTTAGGGTGATTTATACGATGACCTTCAAAGCCGCTTAAGTAATCATTTGCGCCATGTTGAAATACCATAAATTTTTCCCATAATTCAACAAAGGACTTTACATGGCCATTACGCCAAAGAAAAAAAACATATTTAAATTGGTAAAAGGCAGCTGTTATGATGTTTCTTCTCCCTGCGATAGCTCCGCGAGCATAGATAACTCGATTAGACGCTACATCGTCGCTACTTGTAGTTGCCGGATGTTGAACTATGGTTTGAGGCACAAAGCCTATCTGAAGTTTCTTTTTAAGGGCGCTATCTAGAAATACATAGTTTTCAGAATCTTGAAACTGTGCCCCTAAGCCAAATCTAGTATCAAACTGTAGCCCAGCAATTAAAATAGATTTCCTATTAAATGTGATTTCTGGAGATAATATCGGGATAATGGACTTCTTGTTATGATTTTTAAATTGATCCTCGTAATTATAAAAATCGTTTTCTTCTAGCGTTTGGGTTTTAAAAGTCAGCACGTCATAATCATATAGGTTATAGGCTGCAATCACCTCATCTATAGAATTATTAAGAACAATACAATCGTCGTCTAGCAACCAGCAAAGAGGCTTCACCGCATGATTCATAGCAAGATTACGGCTTTTACTCAATCCAAAATATGGAGAATTTAAAACCCGTATGTGTTCATACGGACTTTGTAAAACGGTCTTTGTTGATTGATTCACAATAAGAATAGAAGCTTGAATAGCTGCAAGAGGTTGTTGAAACATCATTTCAAGAAAAGACAAGTCACTGCGATTCATGGTCGCAATGAGAATTTCTAAATCTGTGTTTTTATAATTGGACAACTGCTTATCTTTACCCCAAAGATACTTCTATATGCGCATATTGCTGGTAGGTGAATACAGCGGTTTTCATAATGCCTTAAAACAGGGACTACAACAATTAGGTCATGACGTCCATATCCTAGGAGATGGCGACGGTTTTAAACGCTTTCCTGTAGACATAGAAGTAAGTAGTTCCTATTTTGAACAAAGTTGGTTGCACCGCAAAATAAAAGTGGGTTGGTGGAAACTTACAGGGCATAATTTAGAAGATCGATTGAAATTAGCTCGCTTTCGCGAAAGCGAAAATAAACTAAAAAATTACGACATCGTTCAATTCATCAATTCTAATGCATTTGATTGTGAACCTTCGGTAGAGCGCAAAATGATCGACTTTTTATTGGAAAACAATAAAACATCTATACTTATTGCTTGCGGTGACGATTATGAATATGCCAAATATCTGACCGAAGAACACGAAGGTTATAGCATCTTAGAGGCCGTAAAAAAAGATCCCAGAAAGAAGAAGGAGCTCTTTCATACTTATAAATATTTAGGAAACGGCTATAGAGAGAACTACCTACATCTGGTAAAAAAATCTTCTTGCGTGATTCCTAGCAATATAGATTATGCCATGGCATTAAAGGGACAACCTAAAGCAACAGCCATCATACCAGCTGCTATTGATTATTCAAAATTAGAACTATCCCTAAATGAACAACTAGATTGCATAGAAATATTCATGGGGATTAATCGCGGAAATTATTGGAAAAAAGGAATCAACTATTTTGAACATGCTTTAGATATTATTAAAGAGAAATACGGAGAAAAAATAAACATCACTAGTGCAGAAAGCTTGCCGTATCAACAATACATAAGCTCCTATAAAAAGGCACATATCCTATTAGATCAGGTCTTATGCTATGATCAAGGCTACAATGCCCTAGAGGCAATGGCGCAAGGAAAAGTTGTTTTCTCTGGTGGGGGGCCTGTTTATCTAAAAGCACATCGTTTAAATACCGTACCCGTGATCGATGCCCAGCCAGATGTCGCTTATCTTGTCAACCAACTATCTTATTTGATAGAAAACCCGGAAGTCTTGCATTCTATTGGCACAACTGCAAGAGAACATGTTTTAAACCATCACGAAAATATTCGGATAGCCAAAAAATATGAACTGTTGTATCTTAAACATACCTAAGTCCAATTTAATTAAAAATCTTAAACTTTCTATTACCTATTTTTCCATTGTATATCCATACCAGGAAAATCTTCAATTGTTTTTTCTTTGGCTTGTTTGGGTATCAGAAATTCAAACTCTAGTGCTACTTCAAGACCATCATCAAGATAAAATAACATGGTCTCCTCTCCTTCGTAATCACAAATTACAATAGCATGAATTTCATGAACTGCAAAGTATTCATCCTTTATTTCTTGAGGTTCTAGAAACTCAAAATAATGCAGTACTTGTGCTCCTTTAAAATAATCTAATTGATCTAGGTAGAGGTCTTTTTCCATACAGCAAAGGTAAGATTTTAAGAGGGTATTTTAACCTAGAATCAATCATATGCATTTTAAATAATTAGTACAGCGCTATACTCATATCCCAAAAGAGTAACCCTTATAGGCTTTGCCACCACTATAGGTGTACTCCTGTGCTATAGCAAAAAAGCTAGCCGTTCAAATTACCCAACATAAAAAAAGCCAGTTCACAAGAACTGGCTTAAAATGTATAAAGAATATTCTTCTATTTAATTAAAATGTTCGATTCACATCAAAACCCTCTAACAATTGCGCTACTCGCTGTACAAATTGTCCACCTAGCGCTCCGTTGACTACTCTATGGTCATAACTATGGGACAAAAACATTTTCATTCGTATACCTATAAAGTCTCCTTCTGGAGTTTCTACCACTGCAGGAACTTTTCTTATCGCTCCAAGAGCTAAGATTCCAACTTGTGGCTGGTTAATTATAGGAGTTCCTAACACAGATCCAAAAGTACCTACATTAGTTACCGTATAGGTTCCACCTTGAGTATCGTCTGGTTTTAATTTACCAGTTCTTGATCTGTTGGCAAGATCATTTACAGATTTTGCCATGCCTACCAAGTTCAATTGGTCTGCATTTTTGATTACAGGCACAATTAAGTTACCATCTGGCAAGGCAGCTGCCATGCCTAAATTGATGTTTTTACGCTTGATGATTCTATCTCCATCAAGAGCAATATTCATCATCGGGAATTCTTTTAAAGCTTGGGCTACCGCTTCCATAAAAATAGGCGTAAAAGTTAAGTTTTCACCTTCTCTTTGTTTGAAGCCGTCTTTATGTTTCTTTCTCCAGTTCCAGATATTAGTAACATCACATTCTATAAAACTTTGAACATGCGCACTAGTTTGTACCGATGCTACCATGTGATGAGCGATGAGTTTCCCCATACGTGTCATTTCTATAATCTCGTCTTCTCCATTTACAGAAACAGGAGCTGCCGTAGGAGCTTGTTTAGGAGCCGCAGCATGTGATGCTGGAGCTGCAGGAGATTTAGGCGCTGTAGAAGTAGTTGCTACTTTACCCGATTTCTTATCGGCTACATACTTTAAAATATCATCTTTAGTAACACGACCATCTTTTCCAGTACCAGAAATAGCCTCTAATTCTGAAAGGGAAATCTGTTCTTCTTTAGCAATATTTTTAACAAGTGGTGAGTAAAAAGCATCGCTATCTTCATAGTTCACGCTTTCGGTCACTTGTTTGATTTGGTGTTCAACCTCAGCTGCAGCAGTTGTTACTTCTGGCGTGCTAGGTGCTGATTCAGAGGTTGCAGCAACAGGAGTGTCTCCACTATCTTCCCCGTTTATTTCTATAATAGCGATAGTCTGTCCTACTTGAACGAGATCATCTACTTGAAATAAAACCTCTACTAAGGTACCCTCTACCTCGCTAGGCACTTCACTATCTACCTTATCGGTGGCTATTTCTAATACAGGCTCATCCATCTCGATGGTATCGCCTACATTCTTAAGCCATGAGGTAATAGTAGCCTCAGCTACAGACTCTCCCATTTTAGGTAATTTTAGTTCAAATTTTGCCATAACTATTAAGGTACTATAACGTTTTCAATTATTTGGCAAAAGTACAAATTAAAGACTTTACAATTGCGAATTACTCACTGATGTAGGAATATTTTAAGATTCGTTGTCGATATTCTAATGAATCCTCTGACCTATTGCAAATGTTTCACTTCTCCACGAGACCTGTTGCTATCACTTCCTATACAAAAATCTCTTTTTTGTGCTATAAATCTATACCTATACTTAGTGTTTTCAGACATGTACTTCATGATAGCTGTTAGTTCTAAACTTTTCAAATCCCACCAAATTTGAACCCCTATCGCCTCCTTACCTTTTAATTGCTCCAAGCTCCAACAGGTGATTTTATCTAACCGATAAGTAGGATCATCAGTAACTAGAACGATCTCTGTAACCTCATTCCTGTCAGAATTTTTTGTGCTCTTAGGGAAAGCAATCAATCCTTGAATCAATAGATCAACGGCTTTTTTTTCTAATGGCGATTGCTTAAAATATTTATCATAAAACAAGCCCATCGCACCATAAAACCGTTGGAGGTACACCTTGTCCTTTACCGTACTTTCTCCTTTAAAGTGAATCACTTTTTGATCTCCTAGGTAATAATTTTCATAGCCTTTTTGTAAGGCGGTATAACTCAAATCGATGTCCTCACCATACATGAAATAACGCTCGTCAAAGCCACCACAATCATCGTAGACTTTCTTGTCACAAAACATAAAGGCTCCTACCAGCACATCCACTTTTCCTCGCTGGTTTTGATCGACTTCATGATAATAATAATTCTTTTTATTACCCAGCATTTTTTGTCTAGCCACCTTGGGTGTAGGAATGTGTCTTTTACTTTCTGGCAAGTAGGCTCCAGTTCCATCTATCAGTTGGGTTCCTATAAAACCAAGATTAATAGTCGCTTTCCCTTCGACAAGCTCGGGGCGTCGCGCGAAAGCTAAACATTCTTCAAAAACCTTCTCTCCTACTAATGTATCTGGATTTAAAATACAGAGGTAAGTCCCCTGAGCTTCTGCTACGGCTAGATTATTTCCTTTAGAAAAACCATAATTCTCATCGTTGGCCATCACTTTTACACGACCTGCATAAACAGATGCTAACATCTCCAAACTGGAGTCTATAGAGTTATTGTCTGCAACGATGATTTCTGCTTCTATGTTTTTGGTAGCTTTTAAAACACTATACAAACAGAGCTCTAAAAAAGCTGAGGTATTGTAGTTGAGTATGACTATGGATAATTCCAAAGGCTAGTTTTTAAGCGAATTCTCATAAGGAACCCGGTGTAAAATACTTCTTCCTAATGTTACCTCATCGGCAAACTCTAGCTCGTCTCCTACGGCTATTCCTCTAGCGATGGTAGAAGTGTTGACTTCTAATCCATCCAGCTGTTTGAAAATATAAAAGTTGGTAGTATCTCCTTCTATAGTTGGACTCAGGGCAAAGATTATTTCAGTGACTCCAGCATTCCTCACACGTTCTATCAGGGATTTTACCTTAAGGTCTTGTGGTCCTATACCGTCCATAGGACTTATTTTACCGCCTAAAACATGATACAACCCCCTATACTGACTCGTGTTTTCTATCGCCATCACATCTCTGATATCTTCTACCACACAAACAATGGTCTGATCGCGGCTATGACTGGCACAAATTTCGCAAATCTCTACATCACTCACATTATGACATTGCTTGCAAAAATTTAAATCATGACGCATTCTTAACAATGCTTGAGAAAGTGCATCTGTATTTTGTTCTGGCTGTCGCATGAGATGCAACACCAGTCGCAAAGCCGTACGTTTACCTATTCCTGGCAATTGTGATACTTGATCAACAGCTTCTTCTAAGATTTTGGAGGAAAAATTCATGAGTTGTAAATATAGAAAAGAGAATTCAGTGACAAGCCGTGAGTGGTGAATTTTTGAGTTAATTTATACTTTTTAAACACAATCACTTGATCCTACTTAGCTCAATAGATAAAATTAAAAAAGATACAGATATGAAGCTCCGAATAGTAGTGCTCCTCCTTTTTACCACAGCTGTTCTAGGTTGCTCTAGTACTAAAGAAAAAACAACTGACAACTTAGAACTGTACAACGACGGAACTATAAAAATATACTTACTCAACATTACCGACAGCAGGTGTCCTAGTGACGCCATTTGTGTATGGCAAGGAAATGCCGAAGTCTTTTTAAGAATAGAGGACTCGACTACTTCCATAGATTATTCTCTGAACACTGCAGGGATCAACAGCCCAAGATTATCAGTACGTTATCCTAATGAAATTAACCTTCTCCAAAAGAATATTGTTTTGCAGGACGTGCAACCTGTACCCCTTTCTAATACCACTTATATGCTAAGTGATTACACAGTGATCCTTGATGTAAATTAAGAGGTGTTTTGATTCCTCCAACCGATGCCACTTTTAATAAAAATAACAGGTGAAACTGTTTTTAATATTGAGCTACTAGTTTTCTCAACATTACTTAGAAAAAAAGCCCAATCAACATTTGATTAGGCTTAATGAGAGAAATTATTATATACTTACATTCCTGAATCTAATGCCATAGATGTTATCAAGTTATTAGTAGGATTGAACTTAAATGACAAAGCAGTCTGATCATAAAAAACCACAATCTCGTTACCATCTATGCAATGGTTAGGAAAAAGGTTAAACACTTCTTGGGTAGCATCTCCTATTTCTATCCCATTCAAATTAAATTGATTACCACTGTTTATTTTAAATGAGAAAAGTCTCTTGTTACCAGTATAATCACCACTTGTGTCTAAAACACCAGCAAAATGTATGTAATTATCATCTAAAGTGTAATAGAACCATGGGTAACCAAACTCTGCCGTATCTTTTTCACCGCTATATTGAAGACCAGCATATTGTCTTAATGCTGCTGTGTTAATAAACGTGAAGTGATCATAATTAGAGCGAGAGATATCCCAACCATTAAGTGTTAAAGTTAGATCTGACTGACTGTAAGTGCAGTTAGATGGGTTTATATTGTTTTGCGCAAAATTCAACAAACTAGTAAAAAATGCAGCAAGTATTATTATATTTTTCATTTGATTAATTTTTAATTACACGTATTTATATTCTGCCCTTGACTACCAAAGTCAGTATTGAAAAACTCTTCTGGATCAGTTTTAATTCCATTTTTTCTTGCTCGAATATGTAAATGTGGTCCAGCACTAAATCGCGAACCCACATTTCCTGTATTACCAGTATAGCCTATAAGCTGACCTTGAGAGACTTGTTGCCCTGGTGAAACTAAAACTTCACCTAAATGCCAATACCCAAGTTGTAGGTCATCTCCATTAAATCCAGAGTTTATATAAACTCTATTACCAGCGTCATTACCTCCTTCGTTCCAATTGGCCTGATACGGATAAGTGGCTACAATTCCGGAATGAGCTGCAAATATTGGAGTGCCATAGGGTGCTTTTAAATCCACCCCATCATGAAAAGATCCTCTACCGTTTCCATATTGTCCGCCAGGAACTCCATTATTCCTACTACCAAGTATTTCCATGTTATCTAATGGATCCCCCTTTCCAGATATATCATCAACACAAGGTATATCATGACAAGTTACGCTATCAGAACCTAAAACGTGACCTTCAGGACATGTTACGGATCCTGAACCTGTAGATGACCCTGCGTCTAAACTTTCTGTTGGAGTATTCTGGTACACAAACCAAATAGGATGCTCGTAAGCTGAAGAGCCTGGATTAACCACTATTACTATCTCTTCCAATTGATCTTGACAAAACTCAGAATCGGGATTTAAATCTTCATCACATTCTTGTAAAATGGTAGTTAGAAGTGCTGAATAACTAAATCCTGCATGATCTAGCCCACCAAAAACCAATCGATGAGTAATTTGATAATTAAATAATCGATACGCGTCTAAGAACGTCCCGTCTAAATTAAAATAAATAAAATCACCAGATTCAATTTTATTATCATTGTCGTAATAAGGATTATTTACATATTGTAAGGCCTCAACCATTATTCCATTAAAATCAAGTGCAACGTATTGCACTTCTGTTAAATTAATAGAGTTTGTCAAAGTTTCAACTTTAGTAATCTGAGCGTTAGAATTTTCTAGAGTTTCAAAAGAGATGTTGTTCAAATCTGGATAAATTTGAAAAACTGAATCCTGATAGCTCTTATTAAATATGCCTGAGTGAGAAATTAAAGACCTTTTTACAAGTTCTATATCACTTGTAGTAATTTCGACATTATTAATATCCTCTAATTCATTTTCGACACAGCTAAAAAGGAAGAATAAAGAATAAAGAATAAATTTTGTACTTCATCAATTATTAATTTAAAATTAATTCTTAAAATTACTTTGTAAAATCATCTAAATCAGTTAAAATTATACAAAATCACTGTTTTAATGACAGTTATTTTTTACAAAATAATTAAACGCTTTAATTATTCTAAAAGCATCAATTAAACTTAAAACAACGGTCTAAAAAGACAAAAATTGGTGCCATTAATAAGCGATGAAAACTAATATATCTTGAAGAACAAAGTGATTTCGACCTGCTGCCGCTAGACAGGGGAATGACGGCTTAAATTGCTCTTCTTAATTTGCGATTATATTTTATATGACTGCGTTGCAGGATGAGATTTCGCATCAATAAATGCAGTGATTTTACGAGATTTAAGCTTTGCTCAAATGAATCATCGCAAAAACGGCATAATTGATCATGTCCTGATAGTTAGCATCTATTCCTTCTGAGACTAGTGTTGCGCCTTGGTTATCTTCAATTTGTTTTACTCTCAACAATTTTTGCAAGATCAAATCGGTTAAAGAACTTACTCGCATATCTCTCCAGGCCTCACCATAATCATGGTTTTTATCCATCATGAGTTGTTTAGTAACCGCCACATGATGATCGTATTGTGAGAGTGCTTCCTCTAAAGACAAATCCGGTTGCTCTACCACTCCTTTATCCAATTGAATAAGCGCCATAATAGAATAATTGATGATCCCAATGAACTCGCTTTCTTGTCCTTCGTTTACTTTTGATTCGGCAAGAGTTTGTAAGCCTCTAATGCGTTGCGCTTTGATAAAAATCTGATCGGTGAGTGATGGCAACCGCAAGATGCGCCATGCGCTACCATAATCCTTCATTTTTTTAGAAAACAAATCACGACATTGTGCAATTACGGCATCGTATTGCTGGCTGGTTTGGGACATGCGTAGTACAAATTTTGTGTAAATTTCGCATTTAAAACTCAATTAACCATATTTCATGGCAACTATAAATTGTGCAGGCACACTTATCGACCTTTCTATCCCTCATGTGATGGGCATTGTCAACTGTACTCCAGACTCTTTTTACGACGGCGGAAAGCTTAAAAACGATGCCGCTATTTTGAATCAAGTAGAAAAAATGCTTGATGATGGCGCCACATTTATAGACGTAGGTGGATACAGCTCCAGGCCCGACGGTACTGATATTTCTGTAGATGAAGAGTTGTCCAGAGTTTTACCAGTTCTCGATTTGATTACTTCTCGTTTTAGGGTTAAAGGTTTGAGTTGTGACAGCTTTCGCGAAAGCGTCATAGAAAAAGCTATTCAACACGGAGCCAATATTGTAAACGATATAAGCGCCGGTCTTTTATCGGAACCAATGCTTCAAACAGTAGGAAAAGCTAAGGTTCCCTACATCATGATGCACATGCGTGGCACACCACAAACCATGAAAGGCATGACTAGTTATGAAAATATGCTCGTGGAAATCAATCATTATTTTTCGGAGCGTATTGCTGCTGCAAGAGCTTGCGGCATCAACGATATGATCATTGATCCAGGTTTTGGCTTTGCAAAAACTCGTGAACAGAATTTTAAACTCTTATCTGACTTGGAATTGCTACAAGCACATCAAGTACCTATTCTCGCTGGAGTTTCTCGTAAGTCTATGATTTATAATACCTTGGACATTACTGCACAAGAAGCCTTAAACGGCACCACAGCAGTGCACATGGCGTGTTTATTAAAAGGGGCTAAGATCTTACGGGTTCACGATGTAAAAGAAGCTGTGGAAACTATACGACTGTATAAGGAGATACCGATAAATTAATTCTATTTTAGCTACATGGAACTTCCTGGATTTAGAATAATAGATTTAATAGATATATTGCTGGTCGCAGCGGTAGTTTTCTACCTCTACCGATTAGTTAAAGGAACCGCAGCACTCAATATTTTTATAGGGATTTTTATCATCTACTTGATTTACCAACTGACTGTTTTTATGAAAATGGAAATGTTAAGTCAGGCTTTAGGCGCCGTTACTGGTGCTGGAGTAGTGGCCTTAATTGTTGTTTTCCAACAAGAAATAAGGCGCTTCTTATTGATGTTGGGCTCTACACAGTTTACCTCTCGAAAACGGTTTTTTAAACAGTTGCGTATTTTTCAAGAAGAGCAGGATAACAACCAGATGGTGGTGAATGAAATAGTAAAAGCTTGTGAGAAAATGAGCCTTACTAAAACGGGGGCTTTGATAGGTATTAAAAGAGATGGCTCTTTAGAGTTTGTAAAAAACACTGGGGATCAACAAGATATTTTAGTCAACTCTTCTATCATACAAAGTATTTTTTACAAAAACAGTACGCTCCACGATGGGGCTATGATTGTAGAAGGAAATAAGATCACCGCAACCCGAGTTATTTTACCTATTTCTGAAAACAGAAAAATACCTCAGCGTTTTGGCTTGCGACACAGAGCTGCTTTGGGCCTTACAGAACGCAGCAGTGCTATTGCATTGATCGTAAGTGAAGAGACAGGACAAATCTCTTTAGTTCACGAAGGCGCGTTTGAAACCTTTACAGACACCAAAGAACTTGCTGCTAAAATAAAATCCCATCTCGCATAAAGAAACCCCATGGTAAAACTGTAACGAATTGATTTGTGCTGGAAAGAATTTCTGTCCCAGCTTTGCGGCAAAATGGCTGGAGAATCGCATAACGATCAAACAGGTAACTCGAGACTTTAATGACCTGTACTTAGGAATAGATACTAAATTTGCACGTACATTTCTAGACCTTTTTAACCGACCCCAAGCCGCAATTACAGTTTATATGACAGGGCGTCGTGTTAATTATATGGACGCCGTGCGCTATTTATTATTAGTTCCATTTTTATACCTATGGGCATTCGATTATTGTAACCACGCCATTTACCATACTTACCATTTTGATATTCCCAGACGCTGTTCTGTATTAGGGTTTGTAAGTTTCCCCTTGATGTACCTCTACAACATGTATTGTTATAAAAGATGTTTTAAGCTAGACATGCAGACGATAATTTTAAAAACCTTGATATCAATTTTTGTTGTATTGAGTTTATCAATAGTTATAATGATTGCAGCTGGTATTATAGGAATTATATTTGGTATGCTACTTAAAGCAACAGGACTTATTTAAGCCACCTCTTGCTTTAAAAACTGCACTTCGTATAGATTTTTATAATACCCATTTTCTTTTTCCAAAAGCTCGTTGTGCGAGCCCATCTCTACGATCTCCCCTGCGTCCATCACAATAATTTTATCAGCTTTTTTAATGGTTGCTAGTCGGTGAGCGATCACTATGGAAGTGCGCCCTTCGGTAATAATATCGGTGGCATCTTGAATCAATTGCTCACTATAAGAGTCTACAGAACTTGTAGCTTCATCTAAAATTAGAATACTAGGGTTAGAAACATAAGCTCTTAAAAAAGCAATCAACTGACGCTGTCCAGAACTCAACATCACTCCTCTTTCTTTGACGTTGTACTGGTACCCCTTAGGCAAGGTCATGATGAATTTATGAACCCCTATTTTCTTTGCAGCTCTGATCACATCCTCTTCTGATATTTGTGGATTTTGAAGGGTGATGTTGTTTAAAATCGTATCTGCAAACAAGAAAACGTCTTGCAGCACCACGGCTATTTGTGATCTTAGTGATGTTAATTGGTAGGCTTTCGCGGAAGCGGAATCAATCAAAATCTCTCCACTGTTAATTTCATAGAAACGCGATAACAAACTAATGATCGTAGATTTTCCTGCGCCAGTGGCACCGACTATAGCAACTGTTTCTCCTGCAGCTACTTTAAAACTCAGGTTTTTCAATACCAACTCATTTTCTACATAACCGAAATTAACCTGTTTAAATTCGATGTTCCCTTGAAGATCTGAGGCGATTAATTCCCCACTATCTTCTATTTGAGATGTGGTATCTAGAATTCCAAAAACACGATTTGCTGCCACCATTCCCATTTGTAGAGTGTTGAATTTATCGGCAATCTGTCGTAAAGGTCTAAAAAGCTTTTGTGAAAGGTCAATAAACATAACGATGGTACCTATTTCTACCAATTTTACATCAGCACCTATATTCATCACCACACCTATATATACGATAAGACCAATAGTAATACTAGATGCCATCTCTGCAATAGGAAAGAAAATAGAGTTGTACCATACCGTCTTTACCCAAGCATTTCTATGTTTGTTATTGATCTCTTTAAACTGCTCGTACTCAATTTTTTCACGATTAAAGATTTGTACAATCTTCATTCCCGTCACTCGCTCTTGAACAAAAGAATTGAGGTTGCTTACCTGACTGCGCACTTCCTCAAAAGCTACTTTCATGGCTTTTTGAAAAACTCTGGTAGCATAAAGAATAAACGGCATCACAATTAATGCTATCAAGGTCAGTGTCCAACTGGAATAAGCCATAAAAGCAAGAACAACGACCATTTTCAACAAGTCTGAAATGATCACAAACAGTCCCTGAGAAAATATACTGGCAATGGTTTCTATATCACTCACCGCTCTGGTTACTAATTTACCAACAGCGCTTTTATCAAAATACTGCATTTTAAAGCCCATCATGTGATTGAAAAGCTTTAACCTTAAATCTCTAATCACTTGCTGCCCCAACCAGTTAGCATAATAGATAAAACTGAGTTGTAAAAGCACTTCTGCTACAAGAACTGCAATCATCAATACCATGAGCCCTATAAAACCTCCATATTCTATACCCATAATGGTGTTGAGCCCATCAAATTCTCTGGTGATAATGTGATTATCTATTGCAACCTTAATTAAATAAGGCATTCCAATGGCAACTACAGCTATCAAAATAGCACTAAGGGCCACAAAGTAATAGGTGAGTCGGTAGGGTCTAGTAAAAGACAATAGCCTTTTAAAAACACCTAAGTTAAAAGCGTTACCTGTAGTTGATGCCATATTATTTTAATAAATGTGCGATTTTAGAACGCAATTCTTGTTCTTTTTGAGTACCGATAATATAGTGCATATCGGCTATTTTGAAATGTAGACCTTTAGAGCCTCTTACATTATAAACCGTTCCATAACTGGTCCATATTCTAATCCCCCAACCCCCCACAAATCCATAATCAATAATTTGTGCTTGTTGTATATCATCCCAGAAAAATTCTCTTTTTAAAAACGGAAAAAAGAAAACCTTTATTTTCTCATTGGTGATAGTGGTGGTCATTTTCGTCGTTAAAAATAAAACCAAAATACCTACGACTAGGACACTTGTGATAATTTTATCAATAGTCCATTGATCTACAAAGCTTTCTGAATCGTAAAGAAAAGATACCGGAATCAATAATAGACCTAGAACAAGCAACCAAAGCCACCACTGGTCAAACTTTTGAATTTCTTGAAACAAGATCTTATCTTTCATAAAAACAGTTCTTTAGGATAATGAATTTGAGTCAAAAACAAGCCTTCAGCAGGAGCACTTGCACCAGCTTGACCTCGATCTTTTGACTCCAAGATTTTATGCATGTCTTCTACGGTCTTTTTACCATAACCTATATCCAATAATGTCCCTACGATGGCCCTTACCATATTGCGTAAGAATCGGTTTGCTGTGATATGAAAAATGACTTTATGCTCTTGAAATTCAAAATAAGCTTCAGTAAGATCACATATAAACGTTTTTACATCAGTATTGGTCCGAGAAAAACATTCAAAATCTTTGTATTGAGGTAAGATTGCAGCTGCTTGTTGCATCAAGTCAAAGTCTGGCTTTCTAAAAAGCACGTATGCCTGGCGCACTTGAAACGGATCTGGCCGCAGTAAAAAATGATATTCGTAAGAACGTTTATAGGCATGAAAACGAGCATGAGCATCTGCAGTCACAGGTGTTATATTGTAAATAGCGATATCTTTAGGTATCCACCTGTTCAATCGGTACACTAAATGTTTTAAGTCTAGTTCCCCAGCTGCATCAAAATGAGCAACCATATAGGCTGCATGAACTCCAGCATCAGTTCTTCCCGCACCTTGAACCACTATTGGTTCCCGCAACATTTTTTGCAAGCCATCTTCCAGCACTTCTTGAACAGAAATACGTTGCGGCTGTCGCTGCCATCCGTGATAGGCAGTACCGTCATAAGCCAGCTCTATAAAATATCTCAATTTTTCTTGCATTGGGACAAAGATAAGATTTAAGACCGCTGCGCTGAAAGAATATAGAATCAAGATTAATTTATGATGGAGATTTTAATGAATGACAGGCTTGTTTTATCATTGCGCATTCCATAATGCGGCAACAGGCATTTGTGCATTCACAGATGCAGACTGAAGTCCGCATCTGTGAATCGAGCTCCATAGTAGGTCGTAACGAGAAGTTTCAACGGCAACGCGAGAAGTTTGTTGTCATTTTCACTCACAATAAATGCGCACCGAAGTCCGCACCTTTGAACCGAGCACCCATGGTCGGTCCTCGGTCTTCACGAGAGGAACTCGAGTTAACTATAATCGCTATTTACTCCAAAACTCAAAGACTCAAAGACTCACAGCTCAAAGACTCACCAACTCAAAAACTAACTAACTCACAGCTCACAAACTCAAAGACTATATTTACCTTTGTACCATGAAAATCTTACTCCTCTCTGACACCCACAGTCACCTAGATGATTTTATAACCAAGTACGTCAAGCAAGCCGATGAAGTATGGCATGCTGGCGATATAGGTGATTTAAAAGTTACCGATCAAATAGCAGCGCTAAAACCTTTACGAGCCGTTTACGGCAATATAGATGATGATCAAGCACGACTGCAATTCCCTTTAAACAATAGATTTAATTGTGAAGGAATGGATGTATGGATCACTCATATAGGCGGCTATCCAGGCAGGTACCATCAGCGCGTGCGAGATGAAATTTATAGCAACCCGCCTGATCTATTTATTTGTGGCCACTCTCATATTTTGAAAGTGATCAATGACAAAAAGATCAATTGCCTGCACATGAATCCGGGGGCGATAGGCATGCACGGTTTTCATAAAAAACGCACGATGTTGCGGTTTGAAATCAATGATGCAAAAATTAGTAATCTAGAAGTAATAGAGAAGGATCGATAGGTATTCTATTACTTGGTAAAAATTTCTACCACTATCTTTTTGGGTAAAAAATAAAATTCTCGCTTTCGCTAAAGCGAAACACAAAACCTAATAACAAACAAAAACCTGCAAGGTGGCGCCTCGCAGGTTTTTTCACTAATATTACTAAGATTATTCTGTTTATCGCAATCGATCAGCAGATTTTACGAGTTGTTCATCCTTTCTTATTGCCTTGTTAGCCAAGACGATTAAAACGATAGATAGGATAGGAATGAACATCCCAATGCCTTTCTCTGAAACCGCCGTTTCTCCAGACATCATTAGCGATTGATATACGTAAACTCCTAGTATAAAAAGATTCAATAACAAATTTAAACGGTTTACAACGGTCTGTAATTGTCTGTTTCCAAAAAGAAACACTGCTATTACAGACATTAAAGCGCTTCCCATAAATATACCAAAATACAGGTTTTCATCCATACCTACAAACTCATTTCCTTCTCCATTTAAGTAATACTCTATGACCCAAATGAGTCCGCCAGAAACCAGAGCGGCAAGAAGTAAATAAACAGTTTGTATGCGTTGTATCATAAGTGCTATGTTCAAAAGCAAAGCAAAAATAGAACTTAAAACTAAATAAATTTCCAAATATCAGATCAAATTAACGGGAAATTTCTTTTGAATAAAAGACACAACAACACCCAATTAGGACCGACTTAATTGACTACACCAATATAAAAGACTGCGACCTTCTCTTTGTAAGAAAAAAAAGCCCTCCCTTTTTTCCTTCATTTATTTTTAAAATGATTTACTATAACACGTTAAAAAAACAACAGATATTAATTTTTTAATGTATCATTGCAATGCAGATAAGCTAACTTACTCTTTATAGGTTGTCTAGCAGTTTAAAATTTTTCTGATAAATTTTAAACTTGAATTCCCCCTGATAATCATTTTACATTTCAAAATTATACATGTTTCAAATAGCTGATTTAAAATCTAAAAAACTTCCTGAATTACAGGATATCGCAAACGGACTGAATGTTCCTAAATTCAAACAACTACGAAAACTAGATCTAGTTTACAAAATTCTTGACTTACAAGCTTCTAACCCAGAAGTAGTTAAAAACTTAGATCCAGAAGTCATTGCTCCAGCGGCAGTTTTTCCTGCTGCTATAGACAACAAAGCAACCACTCCTTCTGATAGCAATGTTCCTAATAAATTGCAGCAGCAAAGAGGTCCAAAACCTCGTGCCGATAAAAACTCGAAAGAGGAAACGACCGCTACAGAATTGACGGATAAAGATAAAAAAGAAAGAAAACCACAAGAACTTAGACCGAGGAAAGAAACAAACAAGCCCAACCCACGTCGACTTCGTAACGAGAAAAACGATACTCCTGACATTAGGAGTGATAAAAATGAATCAACGGACATAAAAAATGATACCCGTAAGGATCATCGCATGGATAGCAGCGATAAAAATGAGAACCGTAACATCAACCGTCAAAAAAACCCAAGAAGTACCAACAATATCAACACCCAAACCAGCGTACCTAAAGGAAATAAGGATACTCGCAACCGTTACCGAGATCCAGACTTTGAATTTGATGGTATTATAGAAAGTGAAGGTGTGCTAGACATGATGCCAGATGGTTATGGTTTTCTGCGCAGTAGTGACTATAATTACCTCGCTAGTCCTGATGACATCTATGTATCCCAATCGCAAATCAGACTTTTTGGTTTAAAAACTGGAGATACCGTTTTAGGAATGGTACGCCCTCCTAAAGAAGGAGAGAAATATTTTCCTTTGATCAAAATTTCTCAAATCAATGGACTTGATCCTAAAGTAGTACGAGACCGCGTGTCTTTTGAACACTTAACTCCTCTTTTCCCAAATGAGAAGTTTAACCTTGCCGACAGACGCGCTAGTATTTCCACTCGTGTGATGGACCTTTTTGCTCCCATTGGTAAGGGACAGCGTGGTATGATTGTAGCACAACCTAAAACGGGTAAAACGATGTTGCTTAAGGATATTGCAAATGCTATTGCCGCAAATAATCCTGAAGTATACCAATTGATCCTTCTGATCGATGAGCGCCCTGAAGAAGTAACTGACATGCAACGAAATGTAGATGGGGAAGTAATTGCTTCTACATTTGATAAAGAAGCACACGACCACGTTAAAGTGGCTAATATTGTTCTTGAAAAAGCAAAACGTATGGTAGAATGCGGTCACGATGTAGTGATTTTATTAGATTCGATAACAAGACTTGCACGTGCCTATAATACTGTACAACCAGCAAGTGGTAAAGTGCTTTCTGGAGGGGTAGATGCAAATGCACTACACAAACCTAAACGTTTCTTTGGAGCAGCACGTAATATTGAAGGTGGTGGATCATTATCTATCATTGCTACAGCACTGACAGAAACAGGATCTAAAATGGACGAAGTTATCTTTGAAGAATTCAAAGGAACTGGTAACATGGAATTGCAACTGGATAGAAATATTTCCAACCGCCGCGTGTTTCCTGCCATTGACCTTACCTCATCTTCCACACGTCGCGATGACTTGTTGCTCGATGAACAGACCATGAAGCACATGTGGATTTTACGCAAGTATCTCGCAGATATGAATCCAGTAGAGGCTATGGAATTCATCTCTCAAAAAATGAAGAAAACACGCAATAACGAGGAGTTCCTTGCTACAATGAGCGAATAAATGCCTTGCTATAAAAATGTTAATGCCCTACTTCTTAAGTGGGGCATTTTTTTTGTTCTCGCTTTCGCGAAAGCAGAATTGCAATTTGCCACACAAAACAGTAACTTTACTTTCTTTTTATATAAAACTCACCAAACCTCTTGAAGGATCACAGAAATATTTGAATGACTAAATAGTAAAAACCACACAAGAAGAAATGTTTTACAACGTTACTTTAATATAACTTTTCAAATGAAGACTCTTTTTTTATCACTGTCATTAGTTTTTTGCTTTCTCTCACAGGCTCAAAAACCAGAAACCACATCTAATAACATAGATGCACAGTTTCAACGCCTCATGGAAAAATCTAGTACTTACAAAGAATATAAGGTAATAAAGCAAGCGTCAATCAATGAATTGCGCAACAATACCAACGAGCTTATTAAAAATTTAAATGAAAATATCTCTTCATTAGAAACAGCTATAACCGCAAAAGACAATACAATTAGATCTCTAGAAGAAAAACTAACACAAACAAATGATGAGCTCTCCAATGTAAAAACAGAAAAAAATACGATGAACTTTCTGGGAATCCAAACCAATAAATGGGTTTACAATACCATCATTTGGTCTATGTTGCTGTTTATAGGATTCTTATTTGTTGCCATGAGCTTGAAATTTAAACGCAGTAATGCTATCACAAAGACAGCCAAAAAAGAACTGGAAATTGTAGAGAAAGAACTGGAGGACTTACGTCACAAATCTATAGAAAAGGTACAAAAACTAGGAAGAGAACTTCAAGATGAACGCAATAAACTCTCTAAACTGAAAGGTGAAAAATAATCGCCTTGACAAAAAGATAGGTTTTGAGACTTTTATTTTTAGGCCTATTAAGGATAAAGCTTCTTTGGGTTAAAATTCTAGCAGCTAGGCGCTTTTGATAAATTTGATGGGCTAAAACCCCAACACCTTATTAGACTCAACAAAATAAGCTTGCGGCTGCCCTTACACCAAACGTCCCCTAGCTATAAAATGGCTGCACATTAAGATGCAAAATCTTATTAATTAAAATGGGCTGACTGAAAAATAAGAGAGAGAGAGAGAGAGAGAGAGAGAGAGAGAGAGAGAGAGAGAGAGAGAGAGAGAGAGAGAGAGAGAGACAACACAGATCCATCCATTTTAGAGCTTACTTAAGTTTCTTAAAAAAATGCAGCATGTATTTTTTATATCCGGATTTGTGGTTTTAACAGATTTTAACATTTACAGATTTGCTACAATAAGTACCTTGGTAATTATAAATAAAAACATGTACTTATGAAAGTAGCAAAGCTTCTAGCTTCGGCGATAGTAATAACGGCTTTTATCTCTTGCAACAATAATTCACGAGAAACTCCACTAAATAAAAATGGAGGTGCCACTGAAATATCAATTCCCTTTGAAAAGCACACCTTAGATAATGGTTTGACCATTCTTTTTCATGAAGACAAATCAGATCCTGTTGTAGCTGTTGCATTAACTGCTCATGTTGGAAGTTCGAGGGAAAAAAAAGGCAAAACTGGTTTTGCACATCTTTTTGAACATCTGTTATTCTTAGAATCAGAAAATTTAGGGAAAGGTGGACTAGATGCAATGAGCGCACGAATAGGTGGAGCTGGTGCAAATGGATCTACCAGCCGCGATGTAACTAACTATTACCAAACCGTTCCCAAAGATGCTTTAGAAAAAATGATTTGGGCAGAGGCCGATAAACTAGGCTACTTTATAAATACCGTTACTGAACCGGTGCTTGCAAAAGAAAAACAAGTCGTAAAAAACGAAAAAAGACAAAGCGTAGACAACAACGCATACGGTCATGAATCTTACGTAGTTGGTAAAAACCTATACCCAGAAGGACATCCCTATAATTGGCAAGTAATAGGTTCTTTAGAAGATTTACAAAATGCGTCTCTACAAGATGTGAAAGATTTTTATAATGATTGGTACACCCCTAACAATGCTGTTCTTACCATCGCAGGAGATTTTGATAAAGACCAAGCTTTAAAATGGGTAGAAAAGTATTTTGGTGAGATTAAAAGAGGTAAAGAAGTAGAAAAAACTAAAGTTGCCCCGGTACAACTCCTTAGTAACAAGAATCTTTACTACGAAGATAATTTTGCGCAAACCCCTCGTATAGGAATGACCTGGCCTACGGTACCTAATTACCACAAAGATTCTTATGCACTTAAAGTGTTAGGGACTTATTTATCAAACGGTAAAAAAGCACCTTTGAATGAAGTAGTTGTTGAAGGAGACCAAGTGGCAGATCAAGCTTATGCCTATAATTATACTTCAGAGCTTGCTGGTCAATTTAGTCTTGTTGCAAGAGCATATGACGGCGTTGACCTCGACAGTGTTTTGACCAGTATTACAAAAGCTATGGCCCTATTTGAAAAAAATGGCATCTCACAAAATGATTTAGATCGTATTAAAACTGGGGAAGAAACTGATTTTTATCAAGGCCTCTCCAGTGTGTTAGGGAAAGGCTTTCAATTGACTCAATACCAAATTCTCGCTGGTGACGCGGGTTTTTTAACTGAAGACGTGAAAAACATGCAGGCAGTTACTGTAGAAGATGTACAACATGTCTATGAAAAATACATCAAAGGACAGCACTATGTGATGACTAGCTTTGTACCTAAAGGTAGTACTGCTCTCGCTGTAACAGATGCTCAAATGGCTCAAGTAATAGAAGAACAAATCGTCGAAGGGGCAGAAGAATCTTTTGACGCAAGCATCGCAGCAGAATATGAACCTACACCGTCCAGTTTTGACAGAACAATAGAACCAGCATACGGATCTACACCTACTCTAGCCATTCCTAAAGTATATCGAGAAAAGTTAAGCTCTGGTATTACCGTATTGGGAATAGAAGACAATGAAGTGCCTTTAGTACAATTAAAATTGGAAATCAAAGGTGGTATGCTCTTAGAAAACATAGACAAAATAGGTGTGTCTGGAATGCTAGCTGATTTAATGAATAAGGGAACAGCAACAAAAACACCTGCTGAATTAGAAGATGCCATCGCCCAATTAGGAGCCTCTATTAATGTAAGGTCAAGTAATCAAAGTATTTCTGTTAGCGCAAGTTCTTTATCTCGTAATTATGAGGAAGTGATGAAACTTGTCAATGAAGTATTGTTAGCCCCTCGTTGGGATGAAGTCGAATTTGATTTGATCAAACAACAAACTTTGAGTCAGATCCAACAACAAAAGGCAAGTCCCAGAGCCATTGCTGCCAATCAATTTAACAAACTTGTTTATGGGAACGACCACATCTTGGCACAAAATAATCTTGGAACCGCAGAAAGCGTTAAAAAGATTACTATAGAAGACCTCAAATTCTATTATAACAATTATATCTCGCCACAGCTAACAAGTTTTAAAGTAGTGGGAGACATCACAAAAGAGGACGTGACTTTATCTCTTCAAACATTAAATGAGAAATGGGCTAAAAAAGAGGTTCACATTCCTGAAATAGCTCCCACACAAGCACCTGTTTCCTCTAAGGTTTATTTCTATGATGTTCCTAATGCAAAGCAGTCCATATTGAGTTTTGGACATCCGAGTATTCCATCTACTCATCCAGACTTTTATAAAGTAGAGGTGTTGAATTATCGTTTAGGCGGCGGTGGGTTTGCCTCACAATTAACACAAGAGTTGCGTGAGGGAAAAGGATATACCTATGGAATCAGATCTGGATATAGCGGCTCTCCTATTGCTGGTGTATTTAATATCAATAGCGGAGTACGCTCTAACGTAACCTATGAATCTACTGCTTTAGTAAAAGAAATCCTTTCCAATTATGGCGATAACTTTACACAAGAAGATCTAGAAATCACTAAAAGCTATATGATCAAATCTAGCGCAAGAGCCTTTGAATCTCAAGAAGCCAAATTAAGAATGCTATCTAATATAGAAGAAAATCAACTTCCAATAGATTATGCATTAAGAAGACAGGAAATCGTTAAAAACCTAAGCTTGGAAGACGTCAAAAATCTAGCACAAAAGTACATACATCCAGAACAAATGAGTTACTTGATCGTAGGAGATAAAGCAACACAATTTGATCAACTAGAAAAATTAGGTTTTGGAAAACCTATTTTACTGAATTAAAAAAAATATGTAGCACAAAAAAATGGCTTTCCTTTAAAAGGAAAGCCATTTTTAATTTAGAATTTTCTAATTAGTTAGAAGGTAATAATACTTTATCTATTACATGTACTACTCCGTTAGACTGTTTTACATCAGCTATAGCAACTGTTGCTGTTGCTCCTGTAGCGTCTTTGATCATTACTTTTCCATCAACTACCATTGCAGTTAATGTCGCTCCATTTACTGTGGCAAAAGTAGTTTTCCCTTTTCCTTCTTCGATCATTTTTAAAAGATCTCCAGCCATTATAGTTCCAGAAACTACATGATAAGTAAGTATACCGCTTAAGGTTGCCTTATTTTCAGGTTGCAGAAGTGTTTCCACTGTTCCTTCTGGTAATGCACTAAAAGCATCATTTGTAGGTGCAAAAACCGTAAATGGTCCTTCGCTGCTCAAAGTCTCTACCAATTCAGCAGCTTTTACTGCTGCCACTAATGTTGTAAGGTCGTTACTTGTTGATGCATTTTCTACAATAGTCAAATCAGGATACATCATATCCCCATTAATAACTACTGCCGTAGCATCTCTTTTCATTTTCTCCTCTTCCAACATCTTTAAAGAATCAGCCTCTTTCTCGGCCATTTCTTGTTCCATTTTCATTTTTTCAGCTTCTTTTTCAGCAGCTTGATCTTTACATGACACCAATAATAAAGATACGGTCATCGCAACTATTCCGATTGATTTGATTAATTTCATAATGTTTATATTTTTTAATGACCTCTAAATTAACAAAATAGAAATGATTTACCCGCCAAAGTAAGGTTACTTTATCACTTGGTTACAACAAAATTAACAGTACATAACGCATTCCTTTCAAAAACGATTGAATAGTTGAGCGAAAAAATCGATGTGATGATTACCGCTGTCTTATTGATCAAGTACTCTAATTTAAAAATACTTTACAACACCTTAATTTCCTGTTTAAATTAATCCCCCTTTTTAGATGTGCCAAACCACTGCTTGTAAAAGCCTAAAATCATAAGTCTTTCTTATAGGTCCGCTTTCGCGAAAGCGAAACACCTATCCAATTAAAAAATCTTAAAACGAACTCCAAATACCATATTTACCTGATAAAACCAGAAACGCTGACTGGCAGAATCGGCTTCATCCATAGTAGTCCTGATGCTTGGCATATTGATGTAACCGCCTTTTAACTCACTTTGTACAAAGAAATATTTGAGAAAGCTGACTTGTATCCCACCTACAGCATTGATTCCGTAACCAGAAATATGAAAATTATCGTAGCGTTGTTGATCGAGTAATCGGGTGTTCGTTTTAGGAAATAAAAACCCAGATTCCAGACCAAATAAGGTATTCAACTCCAAGCTTTTGTATTGGAACAAATCGTCGTGACGCCTTAAACCTACATTGATATAATTGAGTCCGTCAGTATGTTCAAAACTGAGAAAACTAGGTGTTAATACAATAGAATCATTATTGTAAACACCATTATATAAAGAATTCGTGTCGTTAATCTCCCCATTAATGGTGACCGTTTGATTTTCTGCTACCACATATTTCATGTGGTCCACCCCTAAAGACAAGCTGTAATTTTCTTTAAAATAATAACCCATCCTAAAATTATATTGAGGGATGGTCATGGAAGCAGGATTGAGATATTTCCTAGGATTGAAATCACTTTGACGGTCGTAGGCGGTCACATGGTCCAAAGTAAAGTTATAGCCCTCTCCTTTAAACGTAATGTCACTGCTGCTATAATCCGAAAGGTTCCAACCCCAGTACACGTAAAAATCACCTTTCTTAACGGTGCCTATGGAAGAATGTGCGCTGTCCTGAGCATTAACACTAAAAATAACAGAAAATAAAAAAAATAGAGGAATAATTTTATGCAACACTTTTATTTAGGGTAGGCGAAAGTAGTATTAATTACCTGCCATACCTCAAAAAAAAATATAATACTGAGATAACTGAGTAATTTGAGTGAGGTGTCAATTTATATTTTAAATTTATTGTTCAATTGATACTCATGAGTAATTACCATATCAAACATCTTGAAGAGTACTGGCAGGTTTATAGAAAATCCGTACGACATCCAGAACATTTTTGGGAAGAAGTAGCAGAGGAGCATTTTTTATGGCGCAAACGCTGGGACAAGGTTCTAGAATGGGACTTTAACACACCTCTAGTAACATGGTTTGAAGGAGCACAACTCAACATCACTGAAAACTGTTTGGACCGACACCTGACGACTCGTGGTGATAAAACCGCATTGCTTTTTGAACCTAATGACCCTAAAGAAGCTGCCCAACACATTACGTATAAAGAATTGCACAAACAGGTATGCCAATTTGCTAACCTTCTTAAATCACAAGGCATTAAAAAAGGAGATAGAGTCTGCATTTACTTACCCATGATTCCAGAATTACCAGTCGCCATGCTTGCTTGTGCACGAATAGGCGCGGTGCATTCTGTAGTTTTTGCTGGTTTTAGTGCTACTGCTCTTGCTACTCGTATCAACGATTGTAACTGTAAAATGGTTATTTGCAGCGATGGTAGCTATCGAGGTGCCAAAACTCTAGATCTAAAATCTATTGTAGATGAAGCCTTAGAGAACTGTGAAGTAGCGACTGTTCTAGTCGTAAAAAGAACTGGAAATAAGGTGCAAATGAAACGTGGTCGCGACCATTGGACAGCGCCATTATTAGAAAACATCAGTGAGAAGTGCCCTGTAGAAATTATGGAAGCTGAAGACCCTTTGTTTATACTCTATACTTCTGGATCTACTGGAAAACCTAAAGGCATGCTGCACACCACTGCAGGTTATATGGTGTATACCGCTTACACCTTTAAGAATGTGTTTCAATATCGAGAAAATGATATCTATTGGTGTACGGCAGATATAGGCTGGATTACCGGTCACAGCTATATTGTTTATGGCCCTCTTTGTAATGGTGCTACATCAGTTATGTTTGAAGGAGTGCCTTCCTATCCAGACTTTGGAAGATTCTGGGATATTGTTGATAAACACCGAGTCAACCAATTTTATACCGCACCTACTGCCATTAGAGCGCTGGCTAAAGAAAGCATATCTCATGTCAACTCTCGTGACTTGAGCTCTTTAAAAGTTCTAGGCACGGTGGGTGAACCTATCAATGAAGAAGCCTGGCACTGGTATAATGAAAATGTAGGTAAAAAGAAAAGCCCCATTGCAGACACTTGGTTCCAAACAGAAACTGGTGGTATTATGATCAGTCCTATTCCCTATTCTACTCCTACCATACCTACATTTGCGACCCTACCTCTTCCTGGAGTACAACTCGCATTGATGGATGATAATGGAAAAGAACTTCAAGGCAACCAAGTAGAAGGTAAATTGTGTATCAAATTCCCATGGCCATCCATGGCGCGTACCATTTATGGGGATCACAATCGTTATAGAGAAACCTACTTTAGTGCCTATGACAATATGTACTTTACTGGTGACGGAGCATTGCGCGATGCCGTAGGCTATTATAGAATTACAGGTCGTGTAGACGATGTCATTATTGTAAGTGGTCACAACCTAGGAACAGCGCCTATTGAAGATGCTATTAATGAACATCCTGCTGTGGCAGAAAGTGCTATTGTAGGCTACCCTCACGATATCAAAGGAAATGCGCTTTACGGTTATGTCACCTTAAAAGAAACAGGAGAAGACAGAAATCAAGACAACCTGCGCAAAGAAATCAACGATTTAATCACTTCAAGAATAGGACCCATTGCAAAGCTGGACCTTATTCAATTTACCGATGGACTTCCTAAGACACGCAGTGGCAAAATCATGAGACGTATTTTGAGAAAAATAGCACATAAAGAATCTGATCAATTAGGAGATATTTCTACCTTACTAAATCCTGAAGTGGTGGAAAGTGTCATCAAAGGTTCATTAGCTTAAAATCACAGGCTTTTTTAATGCTGCCGTAAGCCCTTTTAAAAACTATAAACCAACAATTAAGAACTTTACTGCAGCAAGTTTTGGAAACCTATAATATGCTACGAGACACCTATTTTTTTTAAAAAACACAAGACGATAAGGGGGCTAGTTGGACTTAATCAATTAATGAATGAATGAATGAATGAATATTTTCTACCGCTTTCGCGAAAGCGAAACTTTAACCAACCGTATTTTTATAACATGAAAAAGAACCTTTTTTTAAGTGTAACCTTATCATTTGTTTGTAGTGTAGCATTACCTCAAAACATATCTATAGATCCAACCTATGGAACAAATGGTTACGCAACAGGAGCAACAAACGGCAGGTTTGTAAATGTGTCTGCCATGCTGCCTAACAACAAAATCCTCGTCGCAGGAAATGCAAATGCTTCTACGAGCTATGTTATTGAAAAGCGTATGGAGGACGGCACTAGCGACCCTACATTTGGCACTAACGGATACGCCAATCATAATATAGTGGCAAACTCTAAGGATAACGCAAATGCAATGCAAGTTTTATTAGACGGTAAAATACTCATAGCAGGAACCTCTGATAGTGATCTTAGTTCATTTGGCACTTATTGGGATGTTTTTGTATCTCGTTTGTTAGCCGATGGAAGTTTAGATACGAGTTTTGGAACTAATGGACATGTAAAAACGAATCTAGGGACAGATGATGATGAGGTTTGGGAGATAGCAACCACCAGTAATGGAGCTATTTACGTTCTTGCAGCCACACAAAGTACCGTTGTAGAAACAAAACTACTTAAGTATGATGCAAGCGGTAATCTCGATACCACCTTTGGCACAAATGGAGTGCAAGACCTGGCTCTAGGCGCAGATGCACGTATCACCGATTTAAAAATCAACAGTCTTGACGAGCTGATTATTAGTGGCACAAGGCTTAATACTTCCACCAACCAATACGAAGTTATAGTTATAAAGTTAGATGCACAAGGTGCTTATATCAACTCCTTTGGAACTTCTGGCAGCCTAATTATTAATGACCCTTTAGAAAACTATACGACCAGAGATATGATCATCACTGCAGATGGTGGTTTATTGATCATAGGCGCTGCTGGTAATAATTCTTTAAATACCCAAATGGCTTTATATAAACTTACGGCAAACGGTGCCTTAGATACCACATTTAATTCTACTGGATACGGCTATTATAACCATGGCTCGAGTAATTATGGAGTTACTTTTAGCTATAGTATAGCTCAGTTACCAGACGGTTCTTATATAGCTCAGGCAGATATCATAGGGAATAATAATTATGACTTGTTGCTCCTTAATATAGGTGAGAATGGAGTGCTCGTGAATAGCTTCGGTAACAACGGTCGTTTTATTGTGCAACGCAGTACCCATCAAGATTACAGCAGACAAGTCTTGCTGCAAGATGATGGTAAAATAGTCGTAGTCGGTCTTGATACAGACGCAACTACAAGGAGAACGATGTTTGTGCGCTTTAAAGATGCCTACACCTTATCTAATACTTATGCAAACCAACTACCTATAGCCGTATTCCCAAATCCATTTACAGATCAAATTGAGGTAACTAGTAAAACTAAGTTGTCTAAAATGACCCTTTTTAACACTCTAGGCCAACAATTAAGAACTGTGCTGAAGAAAAGTTTTATAGACACTTCAAATCTTCCGTCAGGTACTTATTTTTTAAAAATAGAAGACACGATGGGTTCTAGTTCGACCTATCAATTGATAAAAGAATAATGGTTGTATATCGCTTTCGCGAAAGCGGAATTTCAACAAACCTCACCTTAATCGCAGAACCTGTCTAATTTTCATATTCTAATGGGACGTATCCATAAAGTTTTCTAAAAAATTACACCCGACTAAAGTTACTTCATAGAAGTATATGAAAGCTGATTCTAAAAACACTTCTAGAACATACAAAACCATAGCGCCTCTTCTGTAAAAACTAAGGAAGAGAATTCCTCAATGAAAGCCTAAAGACTATCTTTGTAGCATGGAACATAAAGCAGGATTTGTAAACATTGTCGGTAACCCTAATGTAGGCAAAAGTACGCTGATGAACTCGCTGGTAGGAGAACGCCTTTCTATCATCACTTCAAAAGCACAAACCACCCGTCACCGTATTCTAGGAATTGTTAATGGGGAAGATTTTCAAGCGGTAATAAGCGATACTCCTGGTATCATAAAACCAGCATACAAGCTTCAAGAAAGTATGATGGAGTTCGTTAAAAACGCCTTTGAAGATGCAGATTGTATTCTTTATATGGTAGAGCTGGGCGAGAAAGAATTAAAAAACGAAGCCTTTGAAAAACGCTTGACCTTTGCAGAAGTTCCTGTATTTGTACTGATCAATAAAATTGACAAAGGAGATCCCGCTCAACTTGAAGAAGCGGTAGCTCACTGGAAAGAACGATTGCCTAAAGCCGAAATTTTTGCAGTAAGTGCCTTAATGAATTTTGGGGTACCCGAATTATTATCCCGTATTGTAGAGATCTTACCTGTTTCTCCAGCTTTCTATCCCAAAGACACCTTGACCGATAAGCCCGAACGTTTTTTTGTAAACGAGAGCATCAGAGAAAAAATCTTAATCCATTATAAGAAAGAGATTCCCTATTCGGTAGAAATAGACACCGAAGAATTTTTTGAGGATGAAACTATTATTAGAATACGCTCTGTGATTATGGTGGAACGCGAAACTCAAAAAGGAATCATTATAGGCCATAAAGGTGCTGCATTAAAACGCGTTGGAACCGAAGCTAGAAAAGATTTACAAAAATTCTTTGGTAAGCAGGTACACATAGAATTGTATGTAAAGGTGAATAAAAACTGGCGCAGTGATGAAAAGCAGTTAAGACGCTTCGGGTATAAAGGAGAAAACAAATAGCCCTTAATAAAAACGGAAGAACCTAGATACTAGGTCTCCAACTTACAGGAATGCTTCTTTTCATCTACTTGAGAAGAAGCATTTTTTGGTGCCTTCCGCTTTCGCGAAAGCGGAAAACCTATAACGTATTTCATATGGACCTTTCCATAGCCAACCTCAAAACCAAAACGCTATTACCATATTCCTCATCCCACATCCCACATCCCTCATCCCTCATCCCTAAAGATTTAAATAACTATAGTACAACCATGTATGATAGCCTTGCATTTTAATAACCTAGCAAGCCACTTTAGGTAACCAGTCCTCAAGGAGCCAGCAGTCATTTTTATTTGATTTCTCTTTTCATTCTCATTTTACTTTTACTTTTATTTTTATTTCCAGGCAACTTTTTTAAAACATCCTCGTCTCTATAAATAGAAAGCATGTAAATTGTGAGAGTGATACACCTTTATACCAATGAAAAAAAGCTGATTCAAAACGCTGCTAAAGGCGATAGAAAGTCGCAGAAGCATCTTTTTGACAAGCATGCACCCAAAATGTTGAGCGTATGCCGTCAGTATATCTCGCCAGTAGAAATAGCAGAAGAAATCATGCTGAATGGTTTTTTTAAAATTTTTACCAAACTAGACCGCTTTTCTCATCAAGGAAGTTTTGAAGGTTGGGTGCGCAGGATCATGACAAGAGAATGTATCGATCATTTGAGAAAAAAGGATGTTTTTAAGTTTAAAGATGAAATTGATGAAGAAAAAATAGGCTGTGATGAAGATGTTCAAGAAGATGAAGCTGATTTACCCCTTCATTTAATTCAAGAATGTATCGATAATTTACCCAATGGCTATAAAAGTGTTTTTGTGATGTTAACCATAGACGGCATGAAACACAGGGAAATAGCCCGATTTTTAAATATCTCTGAGAACACCAGCAAAACGCAGTATCGCAAAGCAAGATTGATGCTCCAAGAACAAGTACAACAAATTAGAAAGCAACACTATGAAGCTTAATAACATAAAAGACTCTTTTGAAAATCGCAAGATTGAGCCTAGTGCAAGCGCTTGGGATCAAATCGCTTCTCGATTAGATCAAGAAGAAAAAAAAGATAAGAAGCCAGTGATTTATTGGTTGGGCGCTATTGCTGCTGCTCTAGTTTTTGGATTCTTTTTATATCCTCTAGTTACTAACCAAATCGATGGAGCAGAAAAACAAAGCGAATTAGTGATTGAAGATAAGAAAATCACTTGGGAAAAAAGCAGCCATCAAAACAAGCAGGTGATCCCGCAGGACATCATTACAAAAGAAAATGAGATCGTGTTAGAAGAAAATGGGAACACTAAAAAAAGTATTTCATCTGAAAAGACCTCCTCTAGAAAAAAATCCAACTTTATTGATTCTAAAGAAAAATTGAGTAACAACAAAACAGGTACCAACTCAGCAATAGCAACCGCAGATGTAGTTCTAACAGCTAAGGATAAAATAAAAAATAACTATATCCCAGAAGACAATTCCATTAATCCAGCAATTGCAAATGCAAAAACTCAAAATAAAGCTCAAACATTAACTTCCGATCAAGAAATGGAATTACTTCTAAGTAAAGCGCTTGAGAATGTTCGTTTAAACGAGGTTGCTGGAAAAGAAATAAATACAGATCGATTACTACGAGAAACAGAATGGGATATCGAGGCAGATCGACGCAATAGAGTCAATGACATCATCTACGATCAACTCGGTAAATTGAAATCAGAGGCCTATACTCTTATAGGAGGAAACAAGTAACCCATATTACCTTATCTATTAACAACAAGCCGTTTACATCAACGGACAGCCATACCCATAACTAAAAACCACTTATCATGAAAAAGAATACACTATTTATTACACTCATCTTAGCACTACTTTCTAACTTTCTTTCTTACGGACAAGAGAAACAACAACCTGTAAAAACAGACACTGTAAATGGTAAAGTCATAAAATACATGAATCTAAGCAAAGATGCTTATCAGAACATGCAAGCGAGTAAAAGTAGAATCATCAGTCATTTAGAGGAAGAACATCATTTGTTTGTTTCTGATTTAAAAACAGAGCTCAAGGAATATATAATTCGTTTAAATAAAAGCATAGCAGATGGAGATTTAGGACAAGGGAAAGCAGATCAACTAAAAACGAAATATGCCGAAAATATAGCGATACAGATCGCGGCACACCGCAAAAAAATTGATGGGGAAATTGAGTTTACTAAAATCAGAACTTCTATCAGTTCAGATGATATCGGAGCGTCAAGCATCGAAATATCAACTGAAAAAGGAATTGAAATTAATATTGGAACTTTTCACAAAAATAAAAAAGAGATCTTGACTACTTCCGGTTTTACGCTAGGTGCTGGATTTAACTTTATGAATGGAGAAGGTTTAGGGATTAAGGATTTTAGTTATGAAAATAATAATTATTTCTCGCTAGGCTATCAGTGTCAAGCGGCCATTAGTAAAAATCATAAATGGAGAATGAACTATGGGGTGACCTATCAATCTCAGAAAACCGAATTAAATGGAAACAGAATCTTTTCTCCTAATACAGATAATACGCAAGTAGTAGGAATAGGTTTTGATGTAAAAGACGCAAAATTCCGTCAAGATCAGTTGGTCTTTCCTTTCCAGTTAGAATATGGCGGGAATTCCAAAAAAGAATATGAAGATGGAAGAATAAGATACAATCAGTGGAATAAGTGGAAAGTAGGATTAGGAGGATTTATTGGTTTCAACATGAGCTCCAGGCTTAAATTAAGATACGAAGAAAACGGCAGAGACATTAAACAAGCAACCGTAAACGCCTTTGACACAAATCCATTTGTATATGGTATAGATGCTTATGTAGGTAGAGATAATTTTACTTTCTTCGGTCGTATGAATCTGAACAAAGTTTTTAAAAACAACTCTATAGATGCGCAATATGTTGCATTTGGAATACGAATTCAGTAGTGTTGATGCTAATTAGCCTTAAAGTTCTTGAGAAATCAAGAGCTTTTTTTATGGTTAAAAATTAGTTAAGCACCTCCGTATGATAAGCCGGAGTGGTATTTTTAAAATAAAAATTATGAAAACACTAATTCATTTGTTGGCAGTATTAGCTTGTTCTTTGAGTTTTGCTCAAGAAACCGAAAAAACAGAAGAACTGTACAAAGCACCAGTTGATTTTTTGGATATTTTTGATCAAAATCGCAGAGATAAAGAGTTGGTTAGAACGACCACAAACTTAGTTCTGGCTGCTGGATTTAATCAAGCTTTAGGAGATGGCAACGGTATAGGTGATGCTTATAGATTTTGGGGCTCTGGCATGTTTGAAATTGGATTAGAGTTTACCACTAGATTAGATCGTGAAAAAGATAATATGAGGATAAACTACGGTCTAGGGCTGCGCACCAATACCTTACATATTAATGGCAATAAAGAGTTCTCTACCAACAACAATGTTACTCGACTAGCACCTATAGGATTTGATGTAGACCGCTCCTACTTCACTCAAATAAGCATCGTCGCGCCTTTGCATGTAGAGTTTGGATGCAGGGAGCTACAAACCTACAAAGATGGAGTAAAACGATACTATGATGATGACGCGTTTGTTTTTGGAGTAGGTGCTTACATAGGACTGGTATCTACCTCTTCACAAGCTCTTAAATTTGATAGGGAAGGTCGAGGCGTTACTCAAACGGTAACAAATGATTATGAAGTGAATCATTTCCTTTACGGTCTAAGCACTTATGTGGGTTGGGATAATTTTCAATTATTTGCCACTTATGGTCTTAACGATATATTTAAAGACTCGCCTTTACAAGAGAAGTACCTGTCCTTTGG